>Ga0334722_10000201_pt1 | contig 89117 bp, 88 predicted proteins | sample C3_bottom_MG_FD_207210 | JGI IMG/M metagenome (GOLD analysis project Ga0334722, IMG submission 207210) | Sediment microbial communities from Yellowstone Lake, YNP, Wyoming, USA - C3_bottom | ecosystem: Environmental > Aquatic > Freshwater > Lake > Sediment | place: USA: Wyoming | collected...
CACTGCATTGTAGCAATCCGGGGTGAGAGAGGGAGCTACAACTCAATCGAGAACGGCGTCGACGCGCACTGCATTGTAGCAATCCGGGGTGAGAGAGGGAGCTACAACACGAACGCGCAAACGCAGGCCACGCTCGCGATTGTAGCAATCCGGGGTGAGAGAGGGAGCTACAACGATTTTGAAGCGGGGCCAAAAAACGCGCCCCCCTTCGAAATCGGCGCGCCCGCGCGCGTGCCTATAGACGCGAGACCGGCTCGGCGCCCGAGTAATGTCATTTTGCATTTGCGGATGTCAAAAGTGCGGCCGCTCAATCACAGTCATAAAGCCGCTTATCTGGCATTCGATTTCAAAGTATCGTCGACCTTGACGGTCGTCGGCGACCGGTCTACGGTTTGTCGGTTCGGACCTCAGTCTTGCTCCCATGCCCAATACACTCACGGAAATTGAATAACAAACACGCGACCTGCCTGCTCAAGAGCGCGCTCGTCTGACGCTTGCGCTTGTTCGGCAGCCGCAATGGCCCGACCGAACTGGAATTGGGCACGGCAGCCGCAGACTGGGCCGGTCCGCTGCGGGCGCTGGGCCACGAGGTGCAATTGATCGACGTCAACAGCGGCCTGCACGGCATCGAGCGCGCGCGCGATGGCTGGCGCGGCGGCGCCGACCCGCGGCGTGAAGGCGTGGCGAAGGGGGACTAGGCGAGGTGCCCGTGAGCGTGTGGCAAAATTGATCGGACATCCAGTTTCAGCAATTGGAATCCGCGAGGCAGGTCGTGGCGCACGAAGCCGATCAGGGCCATGACGCAGATCAAGACAACAGCCCGCGCTAGAGGCTAGACTTCGAAGTTCACAACGCTTTCCGGAAAGGAGAACGCCTTGGCTAGCCTCACACCGCAGCAATCCGCCGGCATCACGCTACGCCCCACCAAAGCGCAGGATATGGACGCCGTGGTCGCGTTGGACGCGGTCATCGTCGGCCGCCCCCGGCAGTTCTATTTCCAGCGCCGTCTCGAGGTGGCCATCGACCAGAGCGCGCTGCATGTCCAGTTTTCGGCGGAGCAGAACGGCAAGTTCGTCGGCTTCATCAAGGCCCGCAAGCTGCTGGGCGAGTTCGGACGCGCGGAGCCGGCATTGCGGCTGGAGGCGATGGCCGTAGCGCCGGGCGAACAGGGGCAAGGCATCGGCTCCGCGCTGCTGGCCAAGCTCGAGATCGAGGCGAAGCGCATGGGCGTGCCGGCAATCCGGACGACGGCATCGTGGCGCAACCACGCGATGATGCAGTTCTTCGAATCCGCGGGATTTGAATTCTCGAAAAACCTGGTCTTAGACAGTCCGATGCAGCGCGACCGAGTCGCTGCGCATGACGGCGAAAAGATCCTGGCTCCGGCGCACCTTAGCGGCTTTTCGGCAAGTGAAGTCGACTACAGCGGCGCTGCTGCGAACGACTTCGAGGCGCTCGCGCGCGACAACTTCGACGTGCGCACGCTCGCGGCCGACGATCTCGACGAGATCATTCGCATCGATCAGAAGCTCATCGGCCGCAGGCGCGAGGCCTACATCCGCGAGCTGGTCGATGAGGCGATGAACGATTCCGCCGTGCGCGTATCGCTGCTGGCGCGCGTGGATGGCATCGCCGCAGGCTTCGTGATGGCGCGCACCGACTTCGGCGATTACGGCCGCGCCGAGCCGGTAGCGGTGCTGGACACGATAGGGGTGGATCCGGATTACGGACACCGCGGCGTGGGCCATGCGCTGTTGTCGCAGCTGTTCGTGAACCTCAAAGGGCTGCGCGTGGAGCGCGTGGAAACCATGGTTGCACGCGAGAACTTCGGGCTGCTCGGGTTCTTCTACGACACCGGCTTCGAACAGTCGCAGCGCCTGTCCTTCGACAAGCGGGTGGAGTGAGCGGCCGGACGCCGCGTTGACGCACGCGGCGCGCGCTTATTTCGAGCCGATGAAGCGCTCCTTCAGCGGCTGACTTCTGCAGATATCCGATCACACCACCACGACTGGGATTCCAGCCAGGGTCGTATTTGGACGAAGTTCAGGTGCCGACGGCCTCGCCTTGCGCTGGCCGGGAAAGGCGAGCGCTTCGGTGAGGAAGTAGGCGGCCTGCGCGTACGAAGTCGGGCACAGCGCAAAACATTCCTGGCAATCCCAGCACTCCGTGGCGGCGAGTTCCGGTATGAAGCTGATCTCGCGCGCGGGGCCGTTCTCGATGAAGCCGACGACGTGCTTTTGCTTGACCTCTGCACAATAGCGCACGCACAAGCCGCAGAGCACGCAGAAGGATGCCTCCTTCTCGAATCGGTTCCGGTCGGCGCCATACACCTCGGCCAGGCGCACCAGCTCCGGTGCGTCCGGCGCGTGCGCCATCAGTTCCTCGACGATCACGCGGCGGATCTTGTCCACTTTCTCCGTGCGGGTGCGCACGACCAGGCCCTTTTCCACCGGATAGAGGCAGGACACCACATGGTTTGTCTTTCCCCGCGACTCGACTTCCACCATGCAGAGGCGGCAGCCGCCGTAGTCCTCGAGCTCGGGGTGGTGGCACAGCGTCGGGATCGAGACGCCGATCTGTTGCGCCGCCTTGAGTACGGTAGTGCCTGCCGGGACCGTCGTTTCCTTGCCGTCTATCTGCAGCGTGATTTGTACCATTGGGTCGTTCATTTCGCTTCGCTCCCGGCGGCGCTGCCAGCGGCGATCCGCGCCTCGAACTCTGGCTTGAAATAGCGCAGCATGCTCTTGAGCGGGTCGGACGAAGTCTTGCCGAGCGCGCACAAGCTGCCCAGGCTGGTGACCTCGGTCAGATCAGCCAGACGCTCGAGATCGAACTTCCTGCCCTTGCCCTCTTTGATGTTGGTCAGAATCTTCAGCATCTGGTACATGCCTTCGCGGCAGGGGACGCATTTACCACAGGATTCCTTGACCAGGAAGTCGAGCAGGTAGCGTGCGACCTCGACCATGTCGGTATCCTCGTCCATCACCAACAGGCCGCCGGCGCCGATCGGCGCGCCGAGCTTCGACATTCCGTCGAAATCCAGCGGAGCGTCGATGAGGCTGATCGGTATGGAGCCGCCCATGGCACCGCCGAAATGTATGGCCTTGGGGGCTTTGCCATCGGGCACGCCACCGCCGATGTCGAAGACGATGGTGCGCAGCGGCGTACCCATCGGCACTTCGATGACGCCGCTGTTCACCACGTGGCCCGATAGGGAAACGAGCTTGGTACCTTTGCTCTTTTCGGAGCCTATGCTGGTGAACCAATCGGCGCCGCGGACTATGATCTCGGGCACGTTGGCCCAGGTTTCGACGTTGTTAAGATTGGAGGGCTTATCCCAGATCCCGCTGACCGAGGTGCGGATGTACTTCGGCCTGGGCTCGGGCGGATTGCCTTCGATCGAGCGCATCAGCGCGGAGGATTCGCCGGAGACGAAAATGCCGACGTCGTAGTGCATTTCGACCGCGAAATCGAAGCCGGAGCCGAGGATATTCTTGCCGAGGAGGCCGTAATCCTCCGCCTGGGCGAGCGCTGCCTGGATATGCTCGGCCATCTGCGGCGAGTCGTGCCGGGTATAGATGAAGCCCTGCTGCGCGCCGATGGCATAGGCGCCGATGATCAGGCCCTCGAGCACCTTGTGCGGATTGCCGGTGAGCATGGCCCGGTCCATGAAGGCGGCGGATTCCCCCTCATGGCCGTTGACGATGACGTACTTGGTCTTCTCCGGCGCGTTCTTTGTGGTCTCCCATTTCAAGCCGGCCGGGAAGCCGCCGCCGCCGCGGCCGCGCAGATTGGCTTTTTTGACCTCGTCGAGCACCTGCTCTGGCGTCATCTTGAACAGCGCCTTGGCAAGCGCGGCGTAGCCGCCGACCGCCAGGTAGTCGTCGATGCGCATCGGGTCTATCCTGGGGATATCGCCGATCAGAATGCGCATCTGGTGCTTGTAGAACGGCACCTCGCTCATGTGCACCGCCTTCTCGCCGGTGACCGGATGGTGGTAGACCAGACGCTCGACTACCTCGCCCTTGAGCGTGCACGCGACGATTTCCGCCGCGTCTTCCGGCTTGACCTCGAAGTAGCAGATGTCGCCGGGTCCGGCGATGACGTTCGGTCCCTGATTGCAAAAGCCGTGGCACCCGGTGACCCTGAAGTCCACCTTGGTTTCGGCGCGCTTGATTTCCGCAGAGAAGGCGGCGGCGACTGCGGCAGAGTCCAGCCCCCCGCAGGCCGCACCGGCACACACGGCGATGCACGGCTTGGCCGGATCCCTGGCCGACAGGATCTTGGCCCTGTAATCGTCCAGTGCAGCCGCTGATTGGAGCTTGGGCATGGCGTATTCCTATTCGTAGCGCTTGAGAACGTCATCCACCTTTTCGGGCGTCATGCGCCCGTAGTGTTTGCCGTCGACAATCAGTTCAGGGCCGATGCTGCAGCTGCCCAGACAGCTCCCGGCTTCGAAAGTAAAACGGGACTCGGCGTCGGTTTCGCCGGGCGCGAGGCCGGTGAGTTCCTGCACCTTTTCCTGCAGCTTCGCGGCGCCGCGCAGGTGGCAGGTCATGCCGGTGCACACATGCACCTCGTGCCGCCCTTTCGGCGTCAGGCTGAACGTCTTGTAGAAGCTGGCGATCTGCATCGCCTGGCTGAAAGGCACCTCCAAAGCATCGGCAACCTTTTGCATGACTTCGCGCGGCAGCCAGCGGTTCTCGTGTTGAATCTCGGTCAGCGCATGGATCAGCGCGCCCGGCTTGCCGCGGTACTTCTCGATGATGCCGTCGATCCCGTCGTTCCCTTCGATTCCGTCGTTCCCTTCAATTATTTGTTCGCTCATGTCGTCGCTTCTTTGGTTGATTCAGGCCGCCGCCACGACCCGCACTTGCTTGCCGTCGAGCCTGACCATTCCCCGCTGCGCCAGCGCATTCAGGTGGCGTGCCACGTCCGACGCAGGCAGACTCAGGCCGGTGGCGATTTCGCTTGCTGCCACTGGCTGCGGCCGGGCGTAGCCCATGATCCGGCTCATGGCGAGCTTGTCGAGTATCAGCTCCCGGAACAGCGCGTCGAACTCGGCACTTCCGAAGAGCTTGTGATAGTTCTCCTCTTTTCTCTCCGGCACCCTGAACCGCTCCCGCTCCACCAGCTTGATGTAGGGTACGAGCTCGGTGGCCGCCGTAAGGCCCGCCTGCAGATCCGGAATCGACTTGCCCTCGCTCGACCCGAGCGGACCCAGGCTCTTGATCTTCGCCGACAAATCATTCATGACTTCGGCGAAGCGAATGCCCTCGCCTGCAGACACCCATTCCAGCCGCAGCCGCTCGGGGTTGACGCCGACGTTCTCGAGGATGCGCTTGGCGACCATGCTGTTGCCGAGCGCATCGTAGTTGCCTTCCGGATTGTAGTGGCAGTCGTTCAGGTGGCAGCCGCCGATGAACACGCCATCGGCCTTCTGGGCAAAGGCGCGGAAGATGAACTCCAGGTCGACCCGGCCCGAGCACATCAGGCGAATGACCCGCAGGTGCGGCGGGTACTGGAAGCGGGACACACCGGCGAGGTCGGCGCCGCCGTAGCAGCACCAGTTGCACAGAAAACCGACGATGACGGGTTTGAACTCGGTGGGAGCGGCCATACTTAGCTCATTGATTCATGAATGGGGTTGGCGGTGTCGTCTTTCAGCCGGCGAGTGCCGCGTCGATCTGGCGGAACACTTCGTCGTCGGTGTAATGCTTCAGGCTGATGGCGCCCGTCGGACACTTGGCGTTGCAAAGGCCGTCGCCCTTGCACAGCACGGGATTGACCACCGCCTTCTTGCCGCGCGGCGTATCCTGGAATTCAATGGCGCCGTAGCTGCAGCAGGTGATGCAGGCGCCGCAGGAGACGCAATCGATGGCGTCGACGGCGCAGACCGAGCCGGAGGCGACGACCGTGTCGCGCGTGAGCGTCGTCAGCGCCCGTCCGGCGGCGCCGTAGGCCTGACTAATGGTCTCCCCGAGGTGCTTCGGATACTGCGCCGTGCCGCAGAGGTAAATGCCTTCGGCGGCAAAATCGACCGGGCGCAGCTTGACGTGGGCTTCCTGGAAAAAACCGTCGGGATTCAGCGTCACCTTGAACTGGCGCGCCAGTTCCTGCGCGCCCGGAGCGGGCACGACCGCTGCGGACAGCACGACGTTGTCCACGTCCAATGCCAGCTTCTTTCCCATGATCGGGTCGGTCACCGTCACCCTGAGGAAGCTGCGGCCGCCTTCCTCGACCTCTTCGACCACCGGCTTGTCGTTCGGCTCGAAGCGGATGAACTTGACGTCCTGGTTCGAGGCCTCGCGGTAGTAGTCCTCACGGAAGCCGTAAGTCCTCATGTCGCGGAACAGCACATAGATATCCGTATCCGGCTTGACGGCCTTCAGCTTGAGGGCGTTCTTCATGGCGCCGCTGCAGCAGACGCGCGCGCAATAGTTGCGATCCTCCTGCCGGCAGCCGACGCACTGAATCATGACCAGGCTCTGCATGTTCGCGAGGCTCGCGCCGCCGGTGCCGAGTTCGTGCTCCAGTTCGAGCTGCGTCATCACCCGGGCGCTCTTGCCGTACAGGTATTCGGTCGGCTTATGCTCCGCGGCGCCGGTGGCGATGATCGCCACGCCGTGCTTGATGTTGCGTACCCGGCCCTTGGACTTCACCCGGGTCTCGAAATTGCCGACGTAGCCGTTGACCCCGGTGATCTCGGCGTCGGTGATCACATGGATGTCGCGGTGCCGATACACCTTCTTCTTCAATTCCGCCAGCCAGGTCTGCACGTCGAGGCCCTCGAGCGTGTAATGCATGCGGCGCGCCATGCCGCCCAAGTCGGCGTCCTTCTCAAGCAGGTAGGTCTCATGCCCTTGCTCGGCGAGCGTCAGGGCGCTGGTCATGCCGGCGGCGCCGCCGCCGACCACCAACGCAACCTTGTTCACCGGCAGGGAAAACTCTTCCAGCGGCTCGAGCTTGGAAGCCCGCGCCACGGACATGCGTACGATGTCCCTCGCCTTCTTGGTGGCGTCCGCCTGCTCCTTGGAGTGGACCCAGGAACAGTGCTCGCGGATGTTCGCCATGTCGAAGAAGTACTGGTTGACGCCGGCTTCGCGCAGCGTATCGCGGAACAGCGGCTCGTGTGTGCGCGGCGTGCATGCCGCGACCACGACGCGGTTGAGGCCCTTGTCGCGGATGGTGTCCGAGATCGCCTTGGCGGTGTTGGTGGCGCAGGCGAAAAGACTCTCCTCCACATGGACCACGTTGGCCAGCGTTTTCGAATATTCGACTATGCCGGGCACGTCCACGACGCGGCCGATGTTGGCGCCGCAGCGGCAGACGAATACGCCGACCCTGGCCTCTTCTTGCGAAACATCCTTTTCTTCCGGGTACATCCTTTCCTTGGACAGCTTGCCGCGCCGCGACTTCAGGAGCTGCCCCGACAGCGCCCCCGCGCCGCTCGCGCTCACCACCGATTCGGGAATGTCCAGCGGCCCCTGGAAGGCGCCGCTGATGAAAATGCCCGGGCGGCTGGTCTCGATCGGATTGACCGGATTGGTCTTGCAGAAGCCCTGCGCATTGAGTTCGATGCCGAATATCCGGCCGAACTTTTGCGCATCCTTGGGCGGATTCAGCCCGACGGACAGCACCACCAGCTCGAACTCCTCCTCGACGACGCCTTCGGGTGTGGCATAGCGGATGCTGACGTCCTTGGTCACGGGGTTCTCGCGGCCTATCGATACGTAGCTGCGGATGAACTCGACGCCGGGCAGCCTTGCCGCGCGCTGGTAGAAGCGCTCGAAGTCCTTGCCGTAGGAGCGGATGTCGTTGTGGAAAATCTTCGCTTCCAGCTCGGGCACGTGATCTTTGGCCAGAATGACCTGCTTTTGGGTGTAGGAGCAGCACACCGCCGAGCAATAGGTGTTGCCACCGGGCACCACCTGGCGCGAGCCGACGCAATGTATCCAGGCGATCTTGTGCGGATGCTTCTTGTCCGACGGACGCAGGATCTGGCCCTCATGCGGGCCGGTGGCGCACAGCAGCCGCTCGAAGTCCAGGCTGGTGACGACGTTCTCTATGGTGCCGTAGCCGTAATCGCCGCGGATCTTCGGATCGAAGGTGTCGTAACCCGGCGACATCACGACGGCGCCGACCTTGATTTCGATCTTCTGCGGCACCTGGCTGAAGTCGATGGCTTTGTTTTCGCACACGCCGGTGCAGATCGAGCAGGTCTTGTCCTTCAGGTAGAGGCAGCTTTCATCGATGTAGGTCACGAGCGGCACGGCCTGCGAGAAGTAGATGTGAACCGCCTTGTTCAGCGACAGGTTCTGGTTGAACGGATCGGGTATCTTGGCCGGGCAGTACTCGACGCAGACGGTGCAGCCGGTGCACTTGTCCTCGTCGATGTAGCGCGGCTTCTTGACCAGCGTGACCTTGAAATCGCCGGCCGTCCCCTCGACGCTTTCGACCTCGGTGTAGGTCAGGATTTCGATGTTCGGGTGGCGGTCGACTTCGATGAATTTCGGCGACTCGATGCACATCGAACAGTCGTTGGTGGGGAAGGTCTTGTCCAGCTGGGCCATCTTCCCGCCGAGCGTCGGCGTCTTCTCCACCAGATAAACCTTGAAACCGCAGGTGGCGAGATCCAGCGCCGCCTGAATGCCGCTGATCCCGGCGCCGACGACCATCACATCGCCGAATCTGTCGTCCTCGGGACGCAGGGCGCGCTGCCCTACGCTTGCGTGTGCGTGTTCGATTGACCGTTCTAGTGTGTGTGCCACGGAATTGTTCCTCGACGAGCGTATCCTACTGAATGGCTTCCCGGATGACTTCGGTGATGTCCTTCACCTCGATCGCGTCGCCGCCTTTCGAGTTCAGCCTGCTGTCTTCGAAATTGGTGATGCAGTACGGGCAGGCCGTGGCCAGGACCTGCGCCCCGGTGTCCAGCGCCTGCGCCAGGCGCAGATCGGAGAAGCGCTCGCCCTTGGGCGTTTCCATCCAGATGCGCCCGCCTCCCCCTCCGCAGCAAAAGCTGTTGTTGCGCGACTCGGGCATCTCGCACAGCTCCAGGCCCGGGATTTTCTTCAGCGCTGCGCGCGGCTCGTCGTACACGCCGTTGTGCCGGCCGAGGTAGCAGGGGTCGTGGTAGGTCACCTTCTTCGCGTACTCTTTGTTGAGTACCAGCCGCCCCTCGGCGATCAGGCGGAAGATCAGCTGCGAGATGTGGACCACCTCGAAATGCACCATGAATTCGGGGTACTCGCGCGTGTAGGTGTGGTAGCAGTGCGGCGAGGACACCAGGACCTTCTTCACGCCGTGATCGATCAGGGCGCGGATGTTCTGCCGTGCCAGCGCCTTGAACAGCGCCTCGTCGCCGGTCTTGCGTATGCTCTCGCCGCAGCAGCTTTCCGCAGGACCCAGGATGCCGAAGTCCACGCCCGCCTTGTTGAGGATCTCCACCGTGGCCCGGGCTATTCTTTTCGCCCTGGGATCGTAGGAGAGGTAGCACCCGGGCATGTAGAGGAACTCCATCCCCTCGGCGAAGGGCTTGACCGCAAGCCCGTCCGCCCACTTGCCGCGCTTCGCACGCTCCTCGCCGAAAGGATTGCCCTCGGCGCGCAGGCTGGCCGCGACCGCACGAATCGGTTCCACCGAATGCGGGAACACGTCGTACTCGGTGGCGATCCGGCGCAATGCGACGCCGGATTCGATCTGCTTCACGTCGCGCGGGCAGACCTGCGGGCACTTGCCGCAGGTGGTGCAGCGCCAGATGTCCTCGCTCTCGATCTCGGTCAGGCCGAAGGTCGCCTCGCGCACGATCTTGCGCATGCTGAAGTTGCGGACCTTGTTCCAGGGGCAGACCGTGTCGCACATGCCGCACTGATAGCAGTGCTTGAACCCATCGCCGCCGGCCGCCTTGATGGCGTCGATGATTTCCTTGAAGGGGGTTACCATTTCCATGTGTTTGCTCCAGGCCCCTTGTCGTCCGCTAAGACTTTGTCATTCTCGCGATGGTGTCCAGTACCTTCTGCAGCCCGTGCTTGTCGATCAGCGATTCCACGCCGACTTCGATATCCGGCGGATTCGGCTCGCCTTCCTCGACTTCCTCCTCGCGCTCTTCGTAGATCAGCGCGTCGGCCAGACACCACTCCACGCACTTCGGCTTCTCCAGCGCCGGATCGTCCTCGCACATGTCGCATTTCAGCGGCAGGCCGGAGTCCGGCTCCTTGAACAGATCGCGCGAGGGGCAGGAGGCGCGGCAGAAATCGCACTCGTCGTATTTCTTGCCGTCGATGATGTAGGTGTCGCGCCCGGTGCATTCAGCCGCCGTGTATTCGCCGGCGTACACCGGCAGGTAGATGTCGCGCAGCGGCTCGCGCACGATGCGGATGCGCGAGCGCGCCGGGTTGTTGCTGCTGTAGCGCGGCGACGCGTGCCACAGGGAGCAGATGACCTCGCACGCCCGGCAGCCGTTGCACAAGTCGGCGTTGATGGTGATGTGCTTGACCTTCTTCATGACCTTAGGCATGGCTGAGGACCTCCTTCCCTTCCGGTTCTTCTCCTGCCGATGTCTTCTGACCGGCCGCGTTCGCCTGGCCGATGATTCCCCTTTGCTCGAGGTCTTCCGCGACGCAATCCAGTTCGAGATCGAGCAGCGACTCCTTGGTGGGGATGCCGTTGCCATCAAAGCCCTTCATCTTGTAGTACTCGTTCAGCAGCTTCTTTTCCAGGTCGGGGAAGCGCTTCTTCCAATGATCTTCCGGCGGTTTGTCGTCCGCGCGCCGCATCCCGCGTCTCACGTTGATGGCGCGCAGCAGCGTCCGGTTTCTCGTTGCGGCCTTCCACAGGCTGGCCTCGTCGAAGTCGATGCCGGTTCCCGCCGAGACGAAGCCGGGGAAGTTATGGATGTGATACGGCGGCTTCAAGGGGAAGGACGACAGCCCGGCGCAGGTGCCGAGGGCGTCGTCGATGTAATGCATCTTCTCCTGCCAGTCGACGATGTCGCAGCTCGCTTGGACGGACGGGTAAAGGGGATTCGAGTTCTCGCCGCGCGGCTCCCAGTCGAGCAGGTACTGCTTGAACTTGTCGTCCGGAACCTGGAACCAGTCCTTGACGAAGGCCTCGCGCTCTTCCATGGTCGGGAATGGCGCCTGGGGAAACTGGCCCTCGATCTGGGTGATGTTGATCTTTTCTCCGGTCGAGTACATCAGGTAGTAGACCGGGTTCAGCATGCCGAGCTTGAGCGGCAACTGCTCCTGTTTCTTGATCGTATTGTGATCGAATTTCTCCGCGCCCTTGCCGATGCGCTTCGCCGCCCAGTAGGTGCCGTCGGCGAGCAGGTCGCCGATGCCTTCGCGCCTGACGATCCGGTCGAGCAGCCAGAAGAAGCGGCCCTCGACGTCGGCCGGCATGCCCGGAAAATCCGCGTCGGTGAGGATGCCGGCTTCGAGCAATTCGAGCGCGAAAGCCATGACCTGCGGGGTCGAGAACCCGTCGACGCCGTATTCGGTCGCGCGTTGTGCGATCTTGAAGCCGAACTCCAGGTCGGAATAGGCCGCCATGGTGTAGGTGAGCTTCGAATAGCACTTCATCATGTAGGTGGGCTGCCCCGGGACGGAGATGGTCGCCCCGCATTTCATCGGACAGTTGTAGCAGCTGATCAGGCGCGTGCGCACGTCCTCCTGCGTCTTGCGCCATTTCTCTTCTATTTCATGAGTCCAGAAGTCCCGGCGCCGGGTGCGCGCGTTGCCCCACATGAAACTGGTGGTGTGCCACTCCTCGTCGACAATTTTCATTTCCTGCGGCGAACCGAGCACGGCCAAGATGGCTGGAACGCCCGGAATCGGATGATCTTCGCGGAACTTGATGTAATCGAGCACGCCCTTACACAGATCCATGAATTCGGCCGGCCGGGCGACATTGACGTCCTTCGTGCCGCGCACGACGATCGCCTTCAGTCCCTTGTCGCCCATGACGGCGCCGATGCCGCCGCGGCTGGCGCTCGACCTGCCTTGTTCTATGGAGGCGTAGAACACCCGGTTCTCCCCGGCGAGGCCGATGGCGGCCACCTGGGCGTTGGGTTCCTTCAGTTCCTGGCGCAGGCATTCGGCGGTTTCAATGGCGCCCTTGCCGCGCAGGTGCGAGGCGTCGCGGATTTCGACCTTGTCGTTGTTGATCCATAGATAGACCAGATCGGGCGAGCGGCCGCGCAGGATCACCTTGTCGTAACCGGCGTGCTTCAATTCCGGGGCCCAGAATCCCCCCATCATCGAATACGCCATCAGCCGGGTCTGAGGGGAAAAGGTCGTGACGATGGTACGGTTGCAACCGGGGGCCGCAGTGCCGCAGAGCAGGCCAGTGCTAAAGATCAGCAGATTTTCATCGGAAAAAGGCTCGGCGTCGGCAGGAACCCGGTCCCACAGTATCCTCGCGCTGGTGCCGAGCCCTCCCAGATGAAGCTTGGTCATTTCAGGATCGGTTTCCACCCGGTCGATGCTGCCGCGGGAGAGATCGACCTCCAAATCAAACCCAGTTTCTGCGTACCGCATTTGCTTGGTCCTCTCTATTCGGGTGGCCTGCGCCCCTTCATGCGCCGTACACCCTGCCATTCGAAGCGAAGCGCGACCCTGGCACCCTTCTGCAGCGCTCCTCCCGTCTCCGCCGACTGGTCCTGCAGTGCAAATCCATACCCGATCGCCCGTGTTCCTTGAGTTAATCGGTATTGTCGTACTATAATGCTTATTTGTCGCTTCCACGTCAACTAATTTTCGTCAAACTTGTTGATTTTGCCGCAAAACTTGAGCGTTGCGATCGGGTATTCCGAGGTCCCCGCCGACCCTGCATGCGACGATGCAAGGCGCAGCGCAGGGGCCTGCCTAAGCGCCGTGGCGGATGTATCCGGCGCGTGTCAGAATCGCAGCGCCAGAGAGGGCAGGCGAACCCGGACCAGGAACCGAGGATGAACGAGGTGCGAAAACTTCTGGAGTCACGCCATCCCGGGCTGCACGCGCGCATCGAGCAGACGCTCGTCGAGTCCGAGGCGCGCTACAACCGCCAGAGCAAACAGACGCCCTCGACATTCCTTCTGGAGCATGCCCAGCATACGGCGGCCATTGCCTATAAGCTCGCAGCACAGGAAGACGTCGATGCCTTCCTTCCGGTCCTGGTCGCGCTCTACCACGATGCGGGCAAATTTCATGGCGGCGAATACCACAGGGATGACGTGCCGGAAGAGGAGCACGCGGCAATCCTCGCCGGGAGCATGCTCGCCGAGTACGGGGTGGAACGCGCCGATATCGAGGCTGTGCTTGCGGCGCTGCGCGCCCTGTACGACGACCGGCTTGCCTGCGTTGGACCCTGCCGCATCGTGCAAGACGCCGACCGGCTCGATAAGCTCGGCGCGCTGGGCGTGGGCGCCTTCTTCACCAAGGCGACGCTGCGCGGGCGCGGCCTCATCGACGCCCTGGTGCAGTCGCTGAGCCGGGAGCTGACTTACGCCCAGGCGGCTCCGCGATCCATGTTTACCGAAAGCGGGAAGGCGCTCGCGCGCGAGCAGGCGGCGAAGACGGTCGCCTTCTTCGACGATCTTTTGAACGATCTCGAAAACTGCGGCATCGCCGCGTTCGAACGCCGCATCCTGGTTCTGGAGGGGGATTTCCGCAGCCGCGACGGCGACAGCGTACAGAAGATGCAGGTGACCGTCGTCACGCCTCGCGCCTGCCCGGAATGCGAGGCGCCGATCGGCCTGACGCACCGGCGTGAACGCGGCGTGAAATGCGAGACGCTGAAGGCGCGCTTCGCCTGCCAGGCCTGCGACTACGCGCGGGAAATCTACTTCTGCCTTCCGGTCTTCGCCTGAGGCGATGCCGTGTGCAAAGATTCGTTGGTCGCGGCCGTCGGGACAAGGACCAAGGAACACGTGGCTATTGCGAGCGCTGCCGAAGCGGTCCCCCGACTCTCGGGGCAACAATCGAAGCGTCCCCGCATTTTAAATGGGCACAAGGTGGGGAGCGGAGGAGTTAAGCGATGAAGTACGCAGAAACGGGATTCAATCTGGAGATCGATCTATCCCTGGGACGGATCGAAAAGGTGGAATCGGACCCCAGGGACACCGAGCTCTACCTCGGCGGCCAGGGAATCGCGGCCAAGATCCTGTACGAGCGGGTTGCGCCCGACGTCGACCCGTTCTCTCCCGACAATCTTTTGATTTTCAGCACCGGCCTGTTGCACGGCACGCCGGCACCGGCCGCCAACCGCACCGTGGTCAACACCTTTTCTCCGCAGACGAACCTGATGTCGCATTCCCTGTTCGGTGGCTTCTTCGGACCGGAGCTCAAATATGCCGGCTATGACCGCATCATCATCCGCGGCAAGGCACCGGACCTGGTCTACCTGTACATACACAATGACCAGGTGGAGATCCGCGATGCGACCCACCTGCGGGGAAAGGGAACATCCGAAACCGGGGACTTGCTGAAACAGGAGCTGAAGGATCAGAGAGTCCAGGTGGCGGCGATCGGCCTCGCCGGCGAAAACCGGGTGTATATGGCCACGGTCGATCACAACCACGCCAGCGCGTCGCGGGGAGTCGGGGTGATCATGGGCGACAAGCGCCTGAAGGCGATCGCCGTGCGCGGCACTAGGGACCTCAATGTCGCCAGGCCGGCCGAGCTGTTCGAACTCGCCCAGGCGCTGCACAAGAAGATCGGCGAAGGCGACGGCAACGGCGACTGGATGGCGGTCGATGAAGACGACAGCTTCCACCACAACCATTTCGCCTGGGGCAACGCGCGCACGCGCAGAAAGAATTACTGGAGCGAGGAACTGCAGAAGCGATGGACGAACTGGAAATACGATCACATGGACCGGCAGACCGGTTGCTACAACTGCGCGAAGAAATGCCGCAACGTGATCAACTGGCCGGGACAGCGCCGGTTCGGCTACAAATGCTTCGGCAAGGACACCTACCACATGGCGGCGTTCCTGGAACTGGACTTCAGTTATGAAATCCTGGGCGTGGCGCAGGAGTACGGCGTCGATTCCTACTCGACGCCGCAGGTAATCGCGTTCGCGCTCGAGTTGCTCGAGGCCGGCATACTGACCGGCAAGGACTTTCCGGACATGCCGGCGGACAGCCGGGGCCGGTTCTTCTACCTGCTGGAAAAGATCGTGCACCGCGAGGGGATCGGCGACGTGCTGGCCAACAGCATCTCCGCTGCCGCGAAGACAATCGGCAACGGCGCCGAAGCCTACGATCACAACACGACGAAGAAATTCGAGCAGTTGCCGATCAAGCTCGGCAAGCTGAACCCCGCCTACTTCCTGATGATCGCCACCGGCGAGAAGATGAGCATCACACAGATCGAAGGCTCTTTTCCGCAGGACCCGCTGCCGACTAAGGAACAGAGGGAAGCGTTCGTCAACAAGTGGGAAGCCCCGCCGGACGAGAAGTTCAAGGAATACTTCCTGAAATGGGAAAAGCGCGACGATATCTCCGACCAGGCCACGTGCGAGATCGTGGACTGGAACGAGGCGATGCATTACATCGACGACTCCACCGGCCTGTGCGGCTTCGTGTCTTCGTTCCGGGGCCAGTTCGGCGGCGGCGTCGCCTATCACATGAACAATATTCCCCAGATCATCTCGCATGCGACCGGCATGGAGATGGACAAGGATCGGCTGTGGAAGACGTTCCAGAGAATCCGGACCCTGGTCCGGGCCGTGAACGTGAGAAGGGGTCTGCGCCGCAAAGACGAGCGCCCGCCGGAGGACCACTGGGCGGTACGGGACGAACAGTACGAACAGGAGCTGCTGAACAAATATTACGCATTCAAGGGCTGGAACAGCGAGGGCATCCCGACGCGGCAGACGCTGGAGCGGCTGGATCTGGCTTACGTCGCCGATGACCTGGAACGAAGGGGAATCCTCGCCGCCGATGCAAGCGCGCGCGCCGCTGCGCCATTGGCGCAAGCGGACGCGATCCAGGCTTAAATTGGAGAATCGCAGTGAATACCGGTGCAAGCACAAGGACCATCAAGGAAATCAGAGCCGAACTCGACAAATGCACCGGTTGCCGTGCATGCGAGATGGCGTGCTCGGCGTTTCACGCCATGCCGAAGTACAGCAGCATCAATCCGGCGCGGTCGCGGATCAGGGTGGTTGCGGACGAGATCAACGACGAGTACGTGCCGGTGCGCGCCGGCCACTTCACCCGCTCCGAGTGCAGCGGCAGGCATATCTACGAGATTAACGGCAAGGCCTACAGCGAGTGCAGCTTTTGCCGCGCATCCTGTCCGTCCAGGGATTACTTCATCGAGCCCGATTCCGGCCTGCCGCTGAAATGCGACATGTGCGAAAGCGTGCCGCCGCTGTCGGAACCTCTGTGCGTCACCGCGTGCCAGCCCGGCTGTCTGACTTACGAAGCAAGACAGGTCAAAACGGAAGTGAATGTGCAGGAGACGCAGGAGGCCATGGAGAGAGGGCTGGAATCGCTGCTGAACAAGTACGGAATCGAGGCGGTAATCGGCAGCTTGAATCTGACCTCCAAAGGTCGCTAGCGACAGGCGGCATGTTTGCCGGCAGACTGCTGGCGAATTCCGCTGCCAACGGCTATAGGTAGTTAATGGCGAGCGGCGGCCCGCTTGCCGCGAGGAAGCGGCCCGAGCTGCGTGAGCAATACGAACGCCAGGCTTTCGAATACGCGCCATCCCTACAAGGAGACCATGTCGTGAATGCAGAGGCAAGATTGAAGGAACTCGGGATCGAACTGCCGCCGGCACCGGCCCCGATCGGAAATTACGTCGCCGGGGTGCGGGTCGGCAAGCTGCTGTTCATGTCGGGATGCGGCCCGCGCCGCAGCGGCGGCGGCGCGATCACCGGCAAGCTGGGCGCAGAGCTGTCGACGGAAGAAGGCTACGCCGCGGCCCGCACCGTGGGGCTCAACATGCTCGCCAACATCCGTTCGGTGATCGGCTCGCTCGACCGGGTCGAGCGGGTGGTCAAGGTGCTCGGGATGGTCAATTCAGCGCCGCATTTCGACCAGATGCCGAAGGTCATCAACGGCTTCTCCGACCTGTTCGTCGAGATCTTCGGCGAGGAGCGGGGCCGCGGGGCGCGCTCAGCGGTCGGCATGGCGGCGCTGCCGAACCAGATCGCCGTGGAGGTGGAAATGGTGCTTCAGGTATCGGACTGAGCGCGTGTATTCCGGCGGCTGTCCGCTGCTGACAGCTGCCGCGACAGGTAGTCGACCACCTGCCGGTCCAGGTCGGTCGCGAGACAGTCGAAAATCTTCGGTTCCTGCATCGCCCGCAACCAGGTGAGTTGGCGCTTGGCGAGCTGGCGCGTGGCGTAGATGCCCCGCTCGCGCAGCGTCGCCAGGTCGTACGCACCCTCCAGGTATTCCCACGCCTGGCGATAGCCGACGCAGCGCATGGCCGGCAGCTCCGGCGTAAGCGCATATTTTCCGCGCAAAGCTACGAGTTCGTCGACCAAGCCCGCCGCTAGCATGGCTTCGAAACGACGCTCGATGCGCCGGTGCAGCAGAGAACGCTCGGTCGGGACCAATGCGAGCGGCACGAATCGGTAGTGCTTTGAAGCCGCCACCCGCGCGCCCTGCAGCGCTGAGAGCGGACGGCCGCTTATCCGGAACACTTCTAGCGCCCGTTGGATGCGCTGCGCGTCGCCGGGTTGCAGGCGGGCGGCGGTAGGCGCGTCGATCGATGCCAGCTGCGCGTGCAACGCGGGCCAGCCTTCTTCCTTCGCCTCGGCTTCGATCGCGGCGCGCACCACGGCGTCGGCCCGCGGCAATGCGGATAAGCCCTCGCGCAAGGCCTTGAAATAGAGCATGGTGCCACCCGCGAGCAGCGGTATGCGGCCGCGCGCAGCAATCTCGCGCATCTGCGTATCCGCGTCGCTTTTGAAGCGCGCCGCCGAATAGCTGTCGTCAGGGTCTATGACGTCGATCAGGTGGTGCGCTACCGCGGCACGCTCGGGCGCAGTCGGTTTGGCCGTGCCGATGTTCATGTCGCGGTACACCTGCGCCGAATCGACGCTGATGATCTCGACCGGAAAACGCGCGGCGATCGCCAGCGCCACCGCGGTCTTACCGCTTGCGGTGGGCCCCATCAACAAGATTGCCGGCGGCAATTCTGCCGGTGAAGAGCGGCTCATGCGAGCGACGCGCGATCAGCCGGGGGTGCCGCGCCGTCGGCGCGCCTCGTAGGCCTGTAGATGGCAATACGCCGTCGCCAGCAGGCGGGTGTCGGCGCCGGCTGCGCGCGCATGCCGCAGCATGTAGCCGACGATGTGATCGGCTTCGACGTGGCCGCCGGCTTCCATGTCGCGCAGCATCGAGGCCATGAACGTCGCGCCGTGCGCGAACAGCATGTTCTGCGTGCGCTGCAGGGACTCGGCGCGCGGCGCATGGCCGGCCGCGACCGCCGCGGCGATACAGGCGGTCAGGGCTTCGCGCATCAACGTTTCGCCGCCCTCGGCGGTGAGGATTTCGCCGACGCTGGCCCGCATCAGGCAGGTCATCGCCGCCAGGCTCGCCAGGAACACCAACTTCTCCCACATATCCTGTTCGATGTCGTCGCTCAGCTTGCACTCCAGCGACACGCCCGCGTATGCCTGCGCCAGCTGCTGCAACAGGGTCCTCGCATGCGCAGGGTTGCCCGGGCGCGGGCCGCAGGTGATGCCGTGAAACTGGCTCAGATGAAGTATGCGGCCGTCCGCATCCACGGTGGAGGCGATATAGCAGGTTCCGCCGAGCACGCGCTCGCGGCCGAACGCATGCTCCAGCCGTTCCAGATGCGCCATGCCGTTCAAGAGCGGCAGGATCATGGTGTTCGGCCCCATGGCGCCGGCCAGTGACACGATCGATAGGTCCAGGTCGTAGGCCTTGCACGACAGGATCACCAGATCGTAGTCCGGCCGCACCGTCTCCTTCTGCACGGTGCGCACCGAAAGCTGCGCGTTTCCCAGCGGACTCTCGATCACCAAGCCTGTCCGCGCCAGCGTTTGCGCACGCTGCGGCCGCACCAGAAACGTGACGTCGACTCCGGCCTGTGCCAGCCTGCCGCCAAAATAACCGCCGACCGCACCTGCCCCAAGAATCAAAACTTTCATTGCAGCTCTCCCATGGTTGCGCTCAACGTCCCCGCAGGAACAGTTTGTCCAGATCGGCCATGCTCATCTGATACCAGGTGGGCCGGCCGTGGTTGCACTGGCCGGAGCGCTCAGTCGCCTCCATGTCGCGCAACAGCGCATTCATTTCGCCAACGCTCAGCTGCCGGTGCGCGCGCACCGAGCCATGGCAGGCCATGGTCGAGAGCAGTTCGTGCTGGTGTTCGGTGAGCACGCGGCTGCCGCCGAACTCGCGCACCTCCGCGAGCAGCGCGTGGGCCAGCCCGGCGACATCGGCCTGCGCGAGCATAGCGGGCACCGCGCGCACCGCCAGCGCGGTCGGCGACAGCGGCGCCATGTCGAAACCCAACTGCTGCAGCACGCCGGCGTGCTCCTCCACCGTCGCCACTTCCAGACGGTCGGCATTGAACGTGACCGGTATCAGCAGTTTCTGCATGCTCGTGCCCAGCGTTTCGAGCGCCGCCTTGAGTTTCTCGTACAGGATGCGCTCGTGCGCGGCGTGCATGTCGACCAGCACCAGACCCTGCCGGTTTTGCGCGAGGATGTAGATGCCGTGCAGTTGCGCCAGCGCCCAGCCCAGCGGCGCATCGGTTTCTGACGCTAGCGGTGCCGGTGCCGGCCATTGCGGAAACGCGGCGCGCGCCGCGGCGCCCGTCGACTCGCGGGCGGGTCCGGGCGGCAGCGAAAACAAGGCCTGGTAAGCCGCGACCGGTTGCGCCACGCCCAGATCGGCCTGGTAAGGCGCACGCCGGAAATTCATGCCGGTCGCGGTCGGCACGGGCGACACCGCGGCAGCCGGTGCATGCGCGGCACTCGCGGACAGGGCCTTGCTCACCGCGTGGAATACGAACTGGTGGATGGCGCGCGCATCGCGAAACCGCACCTCGGTCTTGGCCGGATGCACGTTCACGTCCACGCCCAACGGATCGAGTTCGAGGAACAACACATAGGCTGGATGGCGATCACCGTGCAGCATGTCCTGATAGGACTGGCGCAGCGCATGTGCAAGCAGCTTGTCGCGCACGAAGCGGCCGTTCACGAACACGAACTGGGCATCGCGTGAACTGCGCGAGAACGCGGGCGAACCGGCGAAGCCGGAGAGCCGCAGACCGGAGGAACTTTCATCGAGCGCGCGCGCCGCGGCGGCAAATTCCGCGCCCGCTACCGCGGCGATGCGCCGCGGGGCATCGCCCGCCTGCAGGTGCGAGATCACGCGGCCGTTATGCTTCAGCGTGAACGCGACATCGGGCCGGGATAAGGCGATGCGCTTATACACATCCTCGCAATGGCCGAACTCGGTCGCCTCGGTGCGCAGGAACTTGCGCCGCGCCGGGGTGTTGAAATACAGGTCGTTGACTTCGATGCTGGTGCCGCCCGCATGCGCCGCGGGCTGCGCTTCGCCTGGCGCGCCGCCCTCGGCACGCAAGCTCCACGCGTGTGCCGCGCGCTCGATCCGAGTGGTGAGCGCGACGCGCGCCACCGACGCAATCGAAGCCAGCGCCTCGCCGCGAAAACCCAGGGATCGCACCTGTTCCAAGTCGTCCAGGCTCGCGATCTTGCTGGTGGCGTGGCGTGCGAACGCCAGCGGCAAATCGTCCGCGTCCATGCCACCGCCGTTATCCGTGACCTTGAGCTGTTTGATGCCGCCCTGCGTCAGGTTGACGCTGATTTCGGTGGCGCCGGCATCGAGGCTGTTCTCCAGCAATTCCTTCAGCACCGAAGCCGGGCGCTCGACCACTTCACCGGCGGCGATCTGACTGATAAGCGTGTCGGGAAGGAGGCGAATCGAGGGCATGGCTGCGCACTTTTCGGGCGCCCAAGTATACCGGGAACAGGTCACGCTTGCGGTAAAATGGCGGCTGATGGAACTCCTGCTCTATTTCTGGGACCTCCTGGTCCACCTCGACCAACACCTTGCCAATCTGCTGCAGCAACACGGCGCCTGGGTGTATCTGATTTTGTTCCTGATCGTGTTCTGCGAGACCGGCCTGGTGGTGACGCCGTTCCTGCCCGGGGATTCGCTGCTGTTTATTGCGGGCGCCCTCACCGTTGCCGGAGGCAGCGCCGGCACGCTTGACATCGCCACCCTGAACGTTCTCCTGATCGCGGCGGCGATCCTCGGCAACACCACCAACTACTGGATCGGCCGCTACTTCGGCCCCAAGGTGTTCGCCTGGGAGGATTCGCGCTTTTTCAACCGCGCCGCGTTCAACAAAGCCCATGCGTTCTACGAACGCCACGGCGGTAAGACCATCGTCGTCACCCGCTTCCTACCGATACTGCGCACCTTTGCGCCGTTTGTCGCCGGGGTGGCACAAATGACGCACACGCGCTTTCAGACCTACAACATCGCCGGCGGCGCGCTCTGGGTCGTCTCGCTGACGCTGGCGGGTTTCTGGTTCGGCAACATTCCCTGGGTGAAGAGCAACCTCACCCTGATCATTCTTGCACTGATCATCATTCCCGGATTGCCGGCACTGATCGCGGTGATCCGGAACTGGCGCGAGCAGCGCCGCGCGCGTCTGCTCGGCTAGGGCTTGGCCAACATCGGCGGCGCTAATCCGTGGTCTGGATAGCCGCCAGCGTCGATTTCGCCAATGGCGGATTCTTGGCGAAGTAGCGTCGGATGCCTTTGAAAATCGCCTGCGCCATTTTTTCCTGGTAACCCTCGTCGTTCAGCCGGCGCTCCTCTTCCGGATTGCTGATGAACGCGGTTTCCACCAGGATCGAAGGGACGTCGGGCGCTTTCAACACGGCAAAACCGGCCTGCTCGACATCGTTCTTGTGCAGCGCGTTGACGCCCCCCAGCTCGGACAGCACCGCTTTGCCGAGCTTCAGGCTGTCGTTGATCTGTGCCGTCAGGCTCAGATCGGCGAGCGTCATGGCGAGATAGCGATCCTTGAGGTCGAGGTTGACGCCGCCGATGAGATCGGCATCGTTTTCGCGCTTGGCCAGCCATTTCGCCGCGGTGCTGGTCGCCCCTCGTTCGGACAAGGCGAATACCGAGGAACCGCGCGCATGCGGCTTGATGAAGGCGTCGGCATGCACCGACACGAACAGGTCGGCCTGCACCTTGCGCGCCTTTTGCACCCGCACCTGCAGCGGGATGAAATAATCGCCATCGCGGGTGAGCACGGCGCGCATATTGGGCTCGGCGTCGATGATAGACTTCAATTTGCGCGCGATGGTCAGGGTCACGTTCTTCTCGCGACTGCCCTCCCGACCTTTTGCGCCCGGGTCCTCGCCGCCGTGCCCGGCGTCGACGACGATGGTCACCATGCGCGCCACCACCGGTTTTGCTTTCGGGGTTGGTTCAGCTTTCGGCGCCGGGTCGGATCGCGGCTCGGCTCTGCCCTCGGTCCTTGAAGCCTCTTGGATTGCAGGCGGCGCGGACTCCGTGCCCGGTCCGTCCGCTACGCTCCTCGCTTCGGATTTCTGCAGCAAGGCCATCAGCGGATCGAGCGCCACCAGCGGATAGATGTCGAGCACCAGACGATGGCCGTAGTCGCCCACCGGCTTGAGCATGAAGATCTGCGGTTTCACCTCGGTCTTCAAGTCCAGCACCAGCCGCACCACGCCCGGTTTATAGCGGCCGGCGCGCATCTGGCCGATGTACGGGTCGTTGGGCAGAACCTTGCCGGCGATCTCCTGCTGCACGCTGGCGATGTCGATATCTTCCAGGTCGAGCACCAGGCGCTCCGGACTCTTCACCAGCAGCAATTCGTGCCGAATCGGCTTTTCCGACTCGATGGTAATCCGGGTGTAGTCCTGGGCCGGCCAGATGCGCACCGCGCTGACGCGGTCGGCGGCGACGGCACTGCCCATCGACGTCAGCCATGCGAATGCGAGCCAAAGCAGCTTGGATAGAACTTGCATAGTATGTGCCTTGCCGTGCGCGGCTGTGGCATTCAGAGCGGCATTTGCATCAGGCGGTTTAAGCATGCTTTGCCACTTTCAGTTCCGGCGCGAACGCTCAGGTCACGCCCATCGCCGGCAAACTCGAGCGCGATATCGAGGTCGGCGGCAGGCAACAATCCTGCCGCCTTCTCTGGCCATTCGACCAGGCACACTGAGACGTCGTTGAAGTATTCATTGAAGCCCGCATCGCGCCATTCCTTAGGCTTACGGAATCGATAAAAATCAAAGTGGTACAAGTTTAACCTAGAAACAGTATAAAGTTCAACCAGAGCATAGGTCGGGCTTTTTACCCGGCCCGGATAGCCCAGGCCGCGCAGCAGGCCGCGCACCAGCGTGGTCTTGCCGCTGCCGAGGTCGCCGTGCAAGTAGAGCGCCAAGCCCGGCGCGATGACGCGCGCCAGCCGGCGACCGAAGGCAGCGGTTGCCGCGTCGTCGTCCAAATGCAATGTAAGCCCGCTGTGGTTATGATTCGGCATGAGCGAAGTGACCGCCAACTATGATTACGCCCGACTCGCCCTCGCCATCAAAGCGTGGGGGAAGGAACTCGGATTCCAGGCGGTGGGCATCGCAGACACCGATCTCGGCGCTGCCGAAGACCGCCTCGCCAAATGGCTTGCAGCAGGATTCAACGGCGAGATGGATTATATGGCAAGGCACGGGCTGAAACGCGCGCGCCCGGCGGAACTTCGCGCCGGCACGCTGCGGGTGATCAGCGCGCGCATGAACTACCGACCGCAGGCCGCCGCAGCCTGGTCGGTGATCGGCGCTCCGGACAAGGCCTACGTTGCGCGCTACGCCACCGGACGCGATTACCACAAGCTGCTGCGCCGCCGCCTCGAACAGCTCAGTCAACGCATCGAAACTGAAATCGGCGCCTTCGGGCATCGCGTCTATACCGATTCGGCACCGGTGATGGAAGTGGAACTGGCGGCGAAGTGCGGCCTCGGCTGGCGCGGCAAGCATACGCTGCTGCTTGCGCGCGAAGCTGGCTCCTATTTCTTTCTGGGCGAAATCTTCACTGACCTGCCGCTGCCGGTCGACGCTCCCGTGTCGGAGCATTGCGGCAGCTGCCGCAAGTGCCTGGACATCTGCCCTACCCGCGCCATCGTCGCGCCCTACCGGCTCGATGCCCGGCGCTGCATTTCCTATCTCACCATCGAGTTGAAAGGGTCGATTCCACCGGAGTTGCGGCCCTTGATCGGCAATCGCGTCTACGGCTGCGACGATTGTCAGCTAGTCTGCCCCTGGAACCGCTACGCCGAGGTGAGCGGCGAACCGGATTTCCGCGTGCGCCATGGACTGGACGAGGCGCAACTCACGCAGCTGTTCGGCTGGAGCGAGAGCCAGTTCCACGAGCGCATGGCTGGCAGCGCCATTCACCGCATCGGCTTCGAATGCTGGTCGCGCAATCTCGCCGTGGGTCTGGGCAATGCCCCCAGCAGCGCAGCCGTGGTCGGTGCGCTGCGCGCCCGCGCTGCAGATCCATCGCCGCTGGTGCGCGAGCATGTCGCCTGGGCTCTGGAGCGTCATCGCGTGCACACGACATAGTGGCTAATCCCATGCGACAATTGCGCCGGCGGGATTGCGATAAAGACCGGCACCGCGCAGACGCGCGGTGCACAGCCCGCCCAGCCAGGATCAAGACTCCATACCATGCGCCTGCACCAGCTTAAGCTCGATTTCATCCCCGAACAAGACCGCCTGCTGCTGCGCGTGAGCACGGACGATCAACAAGAAGTGCGTCTGTGGCTGACGCGGCGGGCGCTGCGCCTCATGTGGCCGCTGCTGGTGCAGATGGTGCGCGCTTCGCCCGAAGTCGCGCTGCAGAGCAACCCGCAGGCGCGCGACGCCCTGGTCGGCATGCAGCACGAACAGGCGCTCAGCCGTGCCAATTTCGCCCAAGCCTACGACGAAGTCCCGCGGGAGATGCCGCTCGGCGCCGAGCCTATCCTCGTCGCACGCATCCACTCGAACAAGGACGATAAAGGCAACCATGTTCTGGGCCTGTTGCCGCAGCAAGGAAAGGGCATACATCTGACCCTGGACAACACGCTTCTGCATTCCTTTTGCAAGCTGGTGCAAAACGTCGTGGCCAAATCGGACTGGAACATCGCGCTGGAACTACCGAAGCTGCAGACCCCGCTCGCGTTAGATGACGCTGCCGCGCCGAAAACTATAAACTAATCCAATTGCTCAAGCTCTGCCTGTAGCGTCAACCACTCTTCCTCCGCGCGCTCCAGTTCGAGGCGCAAGGCGGCTTCGCGCAACAGCGCCGGCTGCAGCTTTTCCTTGTTGGCATAGCTCTCGGGGTCGGCCAGCCACAGTGCCAGCGGTTTGCGCTCGCGTTCCACTTCCGCCATGCGCCGCTCGAGCTTGGCCAGGCGCTGTGCCAACGGCCGCTTCTGCGCATAGCGCTGGTTGCGCGCCAGGGCTTCGTCTCGCTTCTGCTGCTTGCGCGTCGCGCCCGCCGGTTCGGCCGCGGCGGCGCCTGCTTCGCGCTGGCGCAGCCAGTCGCGATAATCATCCAGATCGCCGTCGAAGGGCTGCACCTGGCCGTTGGCCACCAGCCACAAGCTGTCGGCGGTAGTGCGCAACAGGTGCCGGTCGTGCGACACCAGCACGATCGCGCCCTCGTACTCCTGCAGCGCCAACGTCAGCGCATGGCGCATTTCCAGATCCAGGTGATTGGTCGGTTCGTCGAGCAGGATCAGGTTGGGTCGCTGCCACACGAGCAAGGCGAGCGCCAGCCGCGCTTTCTCGCCGCCGGAAAACGGCGCCACCTTTGCTAACGCCATGTCGCCGCGGAAATCGAAACCGCCGAGGAAATCGCGCAGCTCCTGCTCGCGCGACTTCGGATCGAGACGCGTGAGATGCCGCAGCGGCGATTCGTCCGGCCGCAGCACTTCGATCTGGTGTTGCGCAAAATAGCCGATCGCTAGGCCCTTGCCTTCGTGCCGCTGGCCTTGCAGCGGTGCAAGCTGGCCCGCCATGAACTTGATCAGGGTCGATTTGCCCGCGCCGTTGCGGCCCAGAAGGCCGATGCGCGCCCCCGCGCCGATGCTGAGCTTGATGTCGGCGAGCACCGCGCGCGCATCGTAGCCGGCAGCGGCATCCTCCAGCGTGAGCAGCGGATCCGGACCCGCCAGGGGCTCGCGCATGCGGAAGTCGAACGGCGTGTCGACGTGCGCCGGCGAAATGATTTCCATGCGCGCCAGCGCCTTGATCCGGCTTTGCGCCTGGCGCGCCTTGGTCGCCTTGGCGCGAAAGCGCTCGACGTAGGAATGCAGGTGGGCGATCTCGCGCTGCTGCTTCTGGTAGGCCGCCTGCTGTTGCGCGAGTTGCATCGCGCGCTGCTCCTCGAACCCGGAGTAGTTGCCCGTGTAGAGTTTCAGCCGGCACTGCTCGATCGCCAGGATGTGGCCGACGGTGCCGTCGAGAAAATCCCGGTCGTGTGAAATCACCAGCAGCGTACCGGGATAATCGCGCAGCCACTGCTCGAGCCAGATTACGGCGTCGAGATCGAGGTGGTTGGTCGGCTCGTCGAGCAGCAGCAGGTCGGAGCGGCACATGAGCGCTCGCGCCAGCTTCAGGCGCATGCGCCAGCCGCCGGAAAAAGCATCGACCGCCTGCTCCTGCTCGGCCGCGGCGAATCCCAGTCCGTGCATCAGGCTGGCAGCACGGCTGCGCGCGCTATAGCCGCCGGCATGCTCCAGCGCTTCGTACAACGCGCCGAGGCGCTCGCCCTCGTCGTGTTCGTGCGCCTGCGCGAGTTCCTGTTCGAGTGCGCGCAAGGGCGCATCGCCATCGATCACATATTCGATCGCCGCCTGCCGGCCCGCCGGAACTTCCTGCGACACATGCGCGATGGTGAGCCGCCCTGGCAGTTCCAGATCGCCCGCTTCCTGGTGCAGTTCGCCCAGCAGCAGCGCGAACAAACTCGACTTGCCGCAACCATTCGGTCCGACTACGCCGATCTTCTGGCCGGCGTGCAAAGTGAGGTCTACGCCTTCGAGCAGCAGCTTGATGCCGCGGGCGAGCGTGAGCTTGCGCAAGGTGATCATCGCGGTTGAACCATATCGGCGCAAATGCAGGCAGCGCCTGCGGCACCGCGCGGAAGAGGCTTCTGCCCTAGTGCGCCACGCGCCTTGACGGCGGGCTGCGCGCTCAAGCCACTTCTTCGGCCGGGTCCAGCTTGCGTGCCTCGTCTTCCAGCATCACCGGAATGCCGTCGCGGATGCGGAATGCGAGTCGGTCGGCCTTGCAGATAAGCTCCTGCTCGGCCTTGCGGTAGAGCAAGGGGCCCTTGCAGATCGGGCACACCAGGATGTCAAGCAGTCTTGAGTCCATTGAGCTTCGCCAGGATAAAGTCGAAAAACGCCGGGGCCAATTCCGCCCCGACCTGCAGCGCGTACCAGTGCTCGCGCGCAAACGCTTCGCATTTTACCGCATCCTTCTCGGTCATAAGCAGCGCTTCGCAGTCGCCGTAGTCGAGATCGCCCGCTGCGTAGACGTGGTGGTCGGGGAAGGCGTGATTGACGGTAGACAGGCCCAGACGCGCCAGGTGATCGAAGAAGCGCCGCGGATTCCCGATCCCGGCGACGGCATGCAACTTTCTTCCCGCCAGCGCGGACGCCGCCACGCCCGCGAGCGGCGGTCGCAGACGGCGAAACGCGTCACCGCGCAGCTCCATTCGAAATGCGGGGCTGTGCATCCCGGTCGGCGCCGAGTTGACCACCCAGGCATCGACCCGGCGCGACACCGGCTCGCGCAATGGCCCCGCCGGCAACAGCAATCCATTGCCTGCGCCGCGCTCGTCTTCCACCGCAATTTCAATGTCGCGCGCGAGGCGGTAATGCTGCAGTCCGTCGTCCAGGATCAGCACATCGCACTCGGGGTGCGCGGCGAGCAGCGCCAACGCGGCCGCAGCGCGATCGCGCCCTACCCATACCGGACAAACGCCGGTGCGCGCGAGGAGCAACGGTTCGTCGCCGACCAACTCTACCGGACTGGCGGCGGCGACTGCGATCGGCGTCACGGCGCGGCCGCGGTAGCCGCGGCTGACGATACCCGGCTTGCGCCCGCGTTGTTTCAGCACCGCGGCGAGCGCCAGAACCAGCGGCGTCTTGCCGGTACCGCCCACTACGATGTTGCCGACGACGACAACCGGCACCGGCAGCCTTACCGAAGGCAAGGCGCCGCAGCGGTAAGCGAACCGGCGCAGCGCCACCAGCAGGCGATAGACCAGACTCAGCGGCCACAGGGCGAGCGACAGGGCGCTCAGACGATACCAGTGCCGTTCGGGAAAGTTGTCACCCACTTCATGGGCTCACTGGCGCGGGCAGGGTGTGCGGCAGGTTATTTGGTTTGAGTCTGCGTGGCGAACGAGATATGGCCGAAGCCTGCCAGCCGCGACGCTTCCATGATGTTGATCACCGATTGATGCGTGGCATTGGAATCGGCGCTGATCACCACGACCGGTTCCTTGAGATCGCCCGCAGCGCGGCGCATGTCGTCGGACAAGCCCGCGACATCGCGAAAGGCCACCGGCTTGCGGTTAATGGTGTACTGCCCGCCGGTGTTGACCGTGATATTGATTTCGTTCGGGCGCTCCAACTGCTTTTGCGCATCGGCGGTGGGCAGGTTGATCTGCAGTTCGGTAAACTTGGAATACGTCGTGGTAATCATCAGGAAAATGAGGATCACCAGCAGCACGTCGATCAGCGGAATCAGATTGATCTCGAGGTTTTCCTTCGCCTGGTAACCGCGGAAATTCATGACCGACTATCCGGCGTCTGCTGCGTATTGGCGTCGAAGTCGAGACGCTCGCCGTGGATCACGTCCACCAGCTTGCTCGCCTGCTGCTCCATGTCCACCAGAAAACTTTCGACTTTGGCGCGGAAATGGCGGTAGAAGATCATCGCCGGAATTGCGATAACCAAACCCAGCGCGGTGTTGTAGAGCGCCACCGAGATGCCGTGCGCCAGCACCTGCGGGTTGGTGCCCGAGGGCGATTGCGAACCAAAGATCTCGATCATGCCGACGACGGTGCCGAACAGGCCCATCAGGGGTGCGATCGTGGCGAGCGTGCCGAGGGTGGTGAGGAAGCGCTCCAGATTGTGCGACACCGCATGCCCCGCCTCCTCGATCGCCTCCTTCATCACGTAGCGCGAACTCTTGTGGTTTCTCAACCCGGCAGCCAGCACCTGGCCGAGCGGAGAATCCTTGGCGAGCTGTTCCAGCATCTGCGGATTCACGCCTTGTTTCTTGTACGCATTCACCACCTTGCCGAGCAAATCCGCGGGCACGATCTTGTCTTTGCGCAGCATGATCAGGCGTTCGATGATTAAGGCCACCGCGATGATCGATGCGATCAGCAGCGGATAAGCCGGCCAGCCTGCGGCGGCGATGAGCGCAAACAAAATTAACTCTCCCGGAAATTTTTTATCGCCGACACTTTAGCTTCTGCGGGGTTTTTCAGCAAGGCGAGCTTGGCCAGAGTTACGCGCACATGGCTAGGGCTGCGCATGACGCAACTGGCGCAGTCACGCACAAATCGCGTGGCTGGCGCACGCGTTGCGGCACAGCGCCGGAGACTCGGATCGGGGCGCGAAGCTTATCCACAATTTGTGTGGATAAAGTTGTGCATAGATTGCAAGAAAGGAACTTAAGTGGACCGCGCAAAAGGCTTTTTTGTCGCTGCCTGCAATTTAGACAGCAGTTTTTATGCTTTTAATACAGTCTGTTACAGAGTCTCCAGAGGGACGGATTTTGCCTAATAAACGGGCAGGCCGCGCGCAAGGCCTTGCTGTGGATAGTGTAATATCGTGGCATGCCTTCCGAGCCAGATTTGACGCGGGTTTCCAGCCCTCTCCCTGCGGAAATTCTCACCGTTTCCGCTTTGACGCGCAGCGTCCGCGATCTGCTCGAGCACCGCTATCCGCTGGCGTGGGTGGCGGGTGAGATCTCCAATTTCATCCGCGCCAAATCAGGGCATCTGTATTTTTCCCTCAAGGACGAAACGGCGCAGGTGCGCTGCGTGATGTTTCGCAACCGCGGCCAATATTTGGATTGGGAACCGCGCGAAGGCATCCGGGCCGAAGTGCGCGCGCTGGTCACCTTGTACGAAACGCGCGGCGATTTCCAGCTCAACGTGGAAACGATGCGCCGCGCGGGTGCTGGCACGCTGTTCGAGGCGTTCCTCAAGCTGCGCGACAAACTCGACCGGGAAGGTCTGTTCGACGCCGCGCACAAGAAGCCGCTGCCCGCCTATCCGCGATGCATAGGCATCGTCACCTCGCTGCAAGCCGCGGCATTGCGCGACGTACTGACGACGCTCGCGCGCCGCAACCCGTCGATCGCCGTCATCATCTATCCGGCCCAAGTTCAGGGTGAAGGCGCAGCGCAGCAGCTCGCCGGCGCCATCGCCACCGCGACCACGCGCGCTGAATGCGACGTGCTCATACTTTGCCGCGGCGGAGGATCGATCGAGGATCTGTGGGCCTTCAACGACGAACAGCTGGCGCGCACGATCCGCGCCTGCCCGATTCCGCTGGTGACCGGCATCGGCCACGAAACCGACTTCACTATCGCCGAGTTCGTGGCCGATCGGCGTGCCGCCACACCGACTGCCGCTGCCGAGTTGGCGAGTCCGGCGCGCGCTGAACTGATGGTCCGCATCGCCGCTTTGCGCACTGTCCTGACCGGCAGCGTTGCACGCAAAATGGATAACGGGATGCAGCACGTCGATCAACTGCTTCGGCGCATGGTGCATCCGGGGCAAAGGCTGCAGAACCAGCGCGAACTGCTGACGCAACTCGCGCAGCGGCTGCGCACCGCTTGCGCACGTGCGCTGGAGCGGCACCGCTGGCAACTACTCGATCTCGGTCGGCGCCAGCGCGCCGCCCTGCCACCCCTGCTTGAATGGAGCCGGCGCGTGGCCGAGGCGCCCCCGCGCCTGGCACTGGCATGGCGCAATCGCAGCGAGCGCGCCGAGGCCGAAGTGCGTGCGCTCGGCGCGCACCTCGCCCACCTCGACCCGCGAGCTGTGCTGCGACGGGGCTACAGCGTGGTCCGGGACAGCTCGGGCGCCATCGTCCGCGACGCCAGTACGCTCTCGCCGGGCGACGCGGTCGATATCACGTTCTCGCAGGGCGGCGCGGATTCGCGCATCGTGCGCACGCGCCGGTAAGCCGCCGCACCGGCGCCGGCTCGCGTCGGCTTGTGCTAGACTTCAAGATCCTAGGCAGGAGGCAGCCGTTCAGGGCGGCCAATCTAGATCAACAAAACAAATCTGGAGGTCTTGAAATGGGCACAATTTTCCAGTCGCTGGGACGCACAGTCGCCGCGGGTGTAGTCCTCGTCATCATCCTCGTTCTTTCTGCCGGCAGTGGAATCCATTACGACCAAGCCTGGGGTGCGTTCGTCATGCGCTGGCTGCACGTCATCTCGGGTGTGATGTGGATCGGCCTGCTCTGGTACTTCAATTTCGTACAGATTCCGTCCATGCCGAAAATACCGGACGAGCAGAAACCGGCCATTGGTAAGGTCATCGCACCAAACGCGTTGTTCTGGTTCCGTTGGGCTGCGCTCTCCACCGTCGTCACCGGCTTGCTCCTTGCCGGCATGAACGGCTATATCGGCGCGCTGCTCACGTTCGCGCGCCCGTTCACCGCGATTGCGATCGGCATGTGGCTCGGATTAATCATGGCGTTCAATGTCTGGTTCATCATCTGGCCCAATCAAAAGAAAGCGCTCGGCATCGTAGCGGTTGAACCAGATGCAAAGGCCAAAGCCGCGCGCATGGCAATGCTCACCTCGCGCTTCAACACCATGTTCTCGATTCCGATGCTCTACTGCATGGTGGCGCAGCAGAACGGCGGCCTGTGATTGGACTGCCCGGCACCAATGAAGGGGGCTCATTCGGGCCCCTTTTTGTTTCCTTGCCGAACCCCCCCCGGCATCGCTCATCGCCTACAACCATTGGCAACGCTTTCGTATCCGCGACCGACTGGGAGAATCAGGAATGGAACATAAATTGCCAGCGCTGCCCTATGCGATGGACGCTCTGCAGCCGCACATCTCCAAGGAAACGCTCGAATTCCACTATGGCAAGCATCACCAGGCCTATGTCACCAATTTGAACAATCTCATCAAAGGCACCGAATTCGAGAACGCAAGCCTTGAGGACATCGTGAAGAAGGCCGCGGGTGGCGTTTTCAACAACGCTGCCCAGGTGTGGAACCATACGTTCTACTGGAACTGCCTGGCGCCCAGTGCAGGCGGCGCGCCGACTGGCGCGCTCGGCGCCGCAATCGACAAGAAGTGGGGTTCGTTCGCGGCATTCAAGGAAGCCTTCTCCAAGTCTGCCGTCGGCAATTTCGGATCGGGCTGGACCTGGCTGGTGAAGAAGACCGATGGCTCGATCGACATCGTCAATACCAGCAATGCAGCGACGCCGCTGACCGGAGCCGACAAGCCGCTGTTGACCTGCGACGTCTGGGAGCATGCCTATTACGTCGACTATCGCAACGCGCGGCCGAAGTATGTGGAATCGTTCTGGAACCTGGTCAACTGGAATTTCGTATCGAAGAATTTCGCCGGTTGATGCATTGGGGCGCGCAGCCTGGCTATTGATCACGCGCGCCGCTAACCGATGATCAATCCGCTCGAATCGCTGGTTGCCACGGTCGCCTGCGGGATCGTGCTGACGGTTGCGCTTTATCTTATCGTGCGTTTCGCGATCGGAACCTGATATGGACGCCGTGCCGGCGTTGGCGCGCTGGTTTCACTTCATGGCCGGCGTCATGTGGATGGGGCTGCTCTACTACTTTAATTTCGTCCAAATGGCGGCTCTAAAATCCGCCGCAGCCGACGGTAGCGCCGCCGCCATCAACCGCCACGTCGTGCCGCGGGCGCTCGCCTGGTTTCGCTGGGCTGCGGTCGCGACTTGGGTCACCGGCGCAGCGCTGCTCGGAAAGAACTTCACCAGCGCATTCATGCTGCAACCCAGCCAGCTCGCCATCGGCATCGGCGCGTGGCTGGGTACTATTATGCTGTTCAACGTCTGGGCCTTGCTGTGGCCGGCGCAGAAGGTGGCGTTGGGACTGGTAGAGGCAACAGAGGCGCAACGAAACGCGGCACGCCGTCGCGCGTTCATCGTCTCGCGGCTAAACCTGGTGTTGTCGTTCCCGCTGCTATTTTTCATGAGCGCCGGAGCGCATCCGGCGGCTTACTTCTGATCGCCGGCTAAGCAGCTTACCGCGTCGGGGCAGAAAGCTGCTCCAAACCCTTGATCGGCATTCCCGGTGAAATTCCCCGTTTTTTGAACCAGCCTTGATTCATTTCCAAGGCGTAGCGTACCGGCCGCGCGGCGCAGTGCGTGGTCTCATCGAGCGGCTGCATGTCGGCGATGTTGGCGATTTCGCCGCGCTCGTCGATAAAGGCGACGCTCAAGGGGATCAGGGTATTCTTCATCCACATGCAATGCGCTGCGAGTTCGTCGAACACGAACACCATGCCGGCACCCTGAGCCATGGACTTGCGCTGCATCAAACCCTGCGAACGTGTCCCCATGGTGTTTGCGACCTCGGCCTGAATCATGTGGATGCCGGCACTGAGTTTGGTCGTGGGCAAGGCAGGTTGCTGTGCCCAGGCGGGGGCCATGCACAGGATCAGGCCGGCAAAGGCCGCGCCTTGAATGCGAGAAAAGAACGCGCAATCGAGCCGAGTTTCGTGATTCATAGGCGACTACCTACCCCAGAAATGAAAAAGGCAGGGATGAACCCTGCCTTTTGGCGAGCTGCGAGATTACTTCTTTTTCTCGTCTTTTTTCTCGGCCTTGGCTTCTTTTTTCTCGGCCTTGGCTTCTTTCTTCTCGACTACAGCTTCTTTCTTCTCGGCCTTCGCTTCTACCTTCTTCTCTTCTTTCTTGGGCGCATCGGCAGCAACGGCGGCTACGTTTACGGAAGCGAAAGCGGCGGCGATGATCATTGACAGCAGTTTGCTCATTTGTTCCCTCTCTATTTGAGTTAAGTTGAATTAAACCAGCCTACTACGCTGGTCAGCCCGAACAACGCTTCTTGCGGCGCCTTATTGACTCGAACCGACCGGCATTCTACAACAAAAAGCTGGTGTCAGAAACTGCCTGACGCCAGCTTAATTGTTTTCGAATCAATTACTTCGATTAGGAAACTTTTTTCGACTTCTTGGCTTTGGCTTTTTTGGTCTTGCCTTTGGCTTTAGGGGCCTCCGCTTTTTCAGCCGGAGCCGCCGCCGCAGCAGCAGCCGGAGCGGCAGCCGGGGCAGGAGCAGCGGGTGCAGCGGGTTTGGCTTGCGCAAAAGCAGTGGCGCTGGCCGCGGTGAACACGGTTGCCACCAAGACGGAGATCAGCTTGTTCATATAATTTCCTCTCATAAGTTGAAGTTTGGCGACAGGCGATAAAATGCGTTGTCACTCGCAGTAACGCCTTTCGAGCACCCAGGTTGACAGGCTAAAACCATTTTTCCGGCACGGCAGCCTGTCGCCACTGCCCCGGAGCCAGGTCTGCCAGCGACCACGGCCCGATCGCCGCGCGCACGAGGCGCAGGGTCGGATGACCGACCCTGGCGGTCATGCGCCGCACCTGTCGGTTCTTGCCTTCTTCAAGTTCGATTTCGATCCAGGCTGTCGGGATATGCAGTCGCGCACGAATCGGCGGATTGCGCGGCCACAAGCCCTCGGGTTCGCCCATGGGCCGCACCTTACAGGGCCGGCTGACGAAATCGCCCAAGTCCAGTCCGCCGCGCAAGGCCTGCAGCGCTTCCGCGGTCGGCACGCCTTCGACTTGGGCCCAATACGTCTTCGCCAGCTTGCGCCCGGGCTCTGTGATGCGCGCCTGCAGCCCACCGTCGCCGGTGAGTACCAGCAGCCCTTCGCTGTCGGTATCGAGCCGGCCCGCGGGATAGACATCCGGCACCGGGACATAATCCTTCAGGCAGGCTCGCCCTGCAGGGGACGTGAATTGGCACAGAACGCCGTAGGGCTTGTTGAACAGGATCACCGTCGCCATGAGCGTGCTGCTGCCGTTTCAGCGGCGACGCATCCATGTCGCGTGCGCTGCGCAATGAAAAACGCCGCGGCATACCTCGCCGCGGCGCCGAACCGATGACGACCGCCCTCAGGCGGCTTTTGCCTGCTTTGGCGCATCGAAGAATTGCTCGTCTTCAGTCGATCCGTGTAAAGCCGTGGTCGAGGACTTGCCGCCCTGTATCACCTGGGTCACGTCGTCGAAGTAGCTGGTCCCGACCTCGCGCTGGTGTTTGACCGCGGTAAAGCCCTTTTCGGCCGCCGCGAACTCCTTCTGCTGCAGTTCGACGTAGGCGCTCATGTTGTTGCGCGCATAGTCGTATGCGAGTTCGAACATCGAGTAGTTGAGCGCATGGAAACCTGCCAGCGTGATGAACTGGAACTTGTAACCCATGGCGCCGAGTTCGCGCTGGAACTTGGCAATGGTCGCATCGTCGAGGTTGCGTTTCCAGTTGAACGACGGCGAGCAGTTGTATGCGAGCATCTTGCCGGGGTGTTTGCGCTGCACGCCTTCGGCGAAGTTTCTCGCGAAATCCAGATCCGGCGTACCGGTTTCGCACCAGACCATATCGGCATACTCAGCGTAGGCAATGCCGCGTGATAGAGCCTGGTCAAAGCCGTTCCTGACGCGGTAGAAACCCTCGGCAGTGCGCTCGCCGGTAAGAAAGGCCTTGTCGTTTTCGTCGACATCGGAAGTGACCAGGTTGGCCGCTTCGGCGTCGGTTCGTGCCAATATCAGCGTCGGCACGCCCATGGTGTCGGCGGCCAGGCGTGCCGCGACGAGCTTTTGCACCGCCTCCTGCGTCGGCACCAGTACCTTGCCGCCCATGTGGCCACATTTTTTTGCCGAAGCCAGCTGGTCCTCGAAGTGCACGCCGGCGGCTCCCGCTTCGATCATGGCCCGCATCAGTTCATGAGCATTGAGCACCCCGCCGAAGCCCGCTTCGGCGTCCGCCACGATGGGCGCAAAGAAATCGATGTCGCCCTTGCCTTCCATGTGCTGAATCTGATCGGCGCGCGCGAGCGCATTGTTGATCCGCTTTACTACCGTAGGCACGCTGGTTACCGCGTACAGCGACTGGTCCGGGTACATGGACAGGCTGTCGTTCGCATCCGCCGCGACCTGCCAGCCGGACAGGTAGATTGCCGGAACCCCTGCTTTCACCTGCTGCATCGCCTGATTGCCGGTCACTGCACCCAGGGAATTGACGAACGGCATCTCTTTCGTCATCTTCCACAACTTCTCCGCACCGCGCCTGGCCAGCGTGTGCTCGACTTGAACCGACCCGCGCAGGCGATACACATCTTCCGCAGTGTAGCCGCGCTTGACCCCTTTCCAGCGCGGGTTCTCGGCCCAATCCTTCTTGATTCTGGCGATTTCCTGCTCTCGATGACTCATGATTTCCTCTCGCAAAAAGTTATTGGCAGAGCGCGCGACGCGCCGTCATTTTTAGCTATTAGCGGACAAGAACCCGACCGGGTGAGAGATTCCTGCCTTCCCGCCATGCACCACCCTGTTTGGGTGCGCCACAACTGGAGGCACGGGATCGTGACCGGCCACCTGCCAGGCTGCCGACGCGGTTTGCATCAGCCTGGTTCGAACATAGGCGCAGTTCATCCCGCGCATTCAACTGGTTCAGCATATCAACGTTTTTGGTGCTTTGCAACAAATTGCTTGCTCAAAGAAATAGTCTTAAAAACAATTATATAATATACTATATAATTTCATTTTGCGCATTGCGAAAACATGTTTCAAAGATTTGGTGCGCCGCAGCAGCCGTTACCTCTTTCATCGGCTTGCGCTGCATCAACTAAAGTTGCCGGCGAACCAGAGTAAAATGCTGTCCTTGACCGCACCCATATTGTGTATCATATATAAGACATAAGAGTTGTCAACCCCCCCCCGTACCAATTCCATCTGAAAGAGGAACCTCCATGGCCAACTACAAACACGTCAAAGTCCCGAGCACAGGCGAAAAAATCCGCGTCCGACCAGATTTTTCGCTGGAAGTACCGGATCAACCGATAATTCCCTTCATCGAGGGCGATGGCACCGGCGTCGACATCACGCCGGTCATGATCAAGGTCGTGGACGCTGCAGTGGCCAAGGCCTATGCCGGCAAGCGCAAGATCTCGTGGATGGAAATTTACGCCGGCGAAAAATCGTGCAAGGTGTATGGCGAAAACGTCTGGCTGCCGGACGAAACCCTCGAGGTCGCCAAGGAATACGCGGTATCGATCAAGGGACCGCTCACCACGCCCGTCGGCGGCGGCATCCGGTCGATCAACGTCGCCATCCGCCAGCAGTTGGACCTATACGTCTGCCTGCGGCCGGTGCGCTATTTCCCGGGCGTTCCCAGTCCTCTGAAAGAGCCGGAGAAGACCGACATGGTGATATTCCGCGAGAACGCGGAGGACATCTACGCCGGCATCGAGTGGGCCTCCGGTACGCCGGAAGTGAAGAAAGTGATCGATTTCCTGCTGAAGGAGATGAAGGTAACCAAGATCCGCTTCCCCGAGACCTCGGCAATCGGCATCAAACCGGTTTCAAGCCAAGGCAGCGAGCGGCTGATCCGGAAGGCTTTCCAATATGCGATCGACAACAACCGCCGGTCGGTCACCCTGGTGCATAAGGGCAATATCCAGAAGTTCACTGAAGGCGCGTTCCGCGACTGGGGCTATGCCCTGGCGAAAAAAGAGTTCGGTGCAAAACTGATCGACGGCGGCCCTTGGTCCAGCTTCAAGAATCCGAAAACCGGCCAGGAAATCGTGGTCAAGGACGTAATCATGGACGCGTTCCTGCAACAGATCCTGCTGCGGCCGGCGGAATACGACGTGATCGCGACGCTGAACCTGAACGGGGATTACGCCTCTGACGCCCTGGCAGCGCAAGTCGGTGGCATCGGCATTGCACCCGGCGCCAATATGTCAGACACCATAGCCCAGTTCGAAGCCACCCACGGCACCGCGCCGAAGTATGCAGGCAAGGACTATGTCAATCCGGGCTCGGAGATCCTCTCCGCCGAAATGATGCTGCGCCACATGGGTTGGGCGGAGGCCGCCGATCTGATCATCAAGTCGATGGGCGATGCGATCAACGCCAAGACGGTGACCTACGATTTCGCGCGACTCATGACCGGCGCCAAACAGGTGTCGTGCTCCGGCTTCGGCCAGGCGATGATCTCACACATGCGCTAGCGGAGTGCGGCTTAGCGCCGGGGCCATTGCGCCGGCGCCAGCGCAAAACGACAACGGCCGCAGGCATGGCGTCTGCGGCCGTTGTCGTTTCATCGGCGATGAGCGCAACCGCGCTACCGCCGCAGGCGCGATGACAATATGTATCTGCCGGCTATTTCGGCGCCGCGAGGGCGGCGCGGTCAGGATGCCGCGCGGATGTTAGAAGCCTGCTTGCCCTTAGCGCCCTGGGTCACTTCGAAGCTGACCTTTTGTCCCTCTTTGAGCGATTTGAAGCCGTCCATCTGAATGCCGGAGAAGTGCGCGAACAAATCCTCGCTACCGTCATCGGGCGTGATGAAACCATATCCCTTGGCATCGTTGAACCACTTTACCGTACCTGTTGGCATAAAAACTTCCCAAGAAAATTGCGCTATCAGGAACATCCCGAACTTTGGCATACCCCACGTCAAGTCCGCGTCCGGAATCTACCCGGCGCCGCGCTTACAGCCGAGTACAAACCGATTTTTACTAAGTTTGCGCGCGCAAGTCAAGAGCCCTAGGCTGACGCAAGCGCAGCAAACCAGGTCGCGTTTGCGAGCATTGCGCCGCACCGCAACAGCGATTAGGATTACACTCAGGTCGAGGCGTTTGCGGCGACAAGGTGCGCCAAGTTGGTAGGGTGGCGGTAGGCGGAAATTTTTATCGCACGTTATATGGACCAAGCGGTCCAAACAAAATTGACTGAGCGAAGAATCTGGCATAGTGTTTAGGTAGGTGGGAAAGTATGGCGAACCGGGCGCGTGAAGGCACCGTTTTAGAGGCGAAAAAGGCCAAGGTCAAGCCGCCGCCGCTGTTCAAGGTAATGTTGCTGAACGACGACTATACGCCGATGGAGTTCGTGGTCATCGTTCTGCAAACTTTCTTCAGCCTGAGCCGCGAACAAGCGACCCAGATCATGCTGAAGGTGCACCGCGAGGGCATGGGCGTTTGCGGCGTTTATCCCAGAGACGTCGCCTCGACGAAGGTAGAGCAGGTGGGCAGCTTCGCCCGCAAGCATCAACATCCGCTTCAATGCGTGATGGAGGAAACTGAATGATTGCGCAGGAACTTGAAGTCAGTTTGCACATGGCCTTTGTCGAAGCGCGGCAGAAGCGCCATGAGTTCATTACGGTCGAGCACCTATTGCTCGCCCTGCTCGACAACCCCACCGCCGCCGAAGTGCTGCGCGCCTGCGCCGCCAACATCGAGGAGCTGCGCAAGAACTTGAGTGGCTTCGTCGCCGAGCACACGCCTACGGTCGCCGGGACGGAAGAAATCGATACCCAGCCGACGCTGGGATTCCAGCGCGTGATCCAGCGCGCCATCCTGCACGTCCAGTCCTCGGGCAAGAAGGAAGTCACCGGCGCCAACGTCCTGGTGGCGATTTTCGGCGAGAAGGACTCGCACGCCGTGTACTTCCTGCACCAGCAGGGCATCACGCGCCTCGACGTGGTCAATTTCATTTCCCACGGCATCACCAAGACGCCGCAGACCCAGGGTGGGAAACCGGAGACGAGCGAGGAGCAGCAGGAGGAGCAAGGCGGGCACGGCGCGCTCGAAACCTACACCCTCAACCTCAATGCCCAAGCTTTAGTCGGAAAGATCGACCCGCTCATCGGCCGCGAACGCGAGCTGGAGCGCGTGATCCAGACCCTGTGCCGGCGGCGCAAGAACAATCCGCTCCTGGTGGGCGAGGCGGGCGTCGGCAAGACCGCCATCGCCGAAGGCCTGGCGCGGCGCATCGTCGAAGGCAACGTGCCCGAGGTGCTCGCGCGCTGCCAGGTATTTGCGCTCGATATGGGCGCATTGCTGGCGGGTACCAAATACCGCGGCGACTTCGAGCAGCGCTTGAAGGCGGTGCTGAAGCAGTTGCTCGACAACTGCAACGCGATTCTGTTCATCGACGAGATTCATACGCTGATCGGCGCAGGCGCGGCATCGGGCGGAACCCTGGACGCCTCGAACCTGCTCAAACCCGCGCTGTCCTCTGGGCAGTTGAAATGCATCGGCGCGACGACCTACACCGAGTACCGCGGCGTGTTCGAAAAAGACCATGCCCTGTCGCGCCGCTTCCAAAAGATAGACGTAGTCGAGCCCTCGGTCGAGGAAACCGTCGCCATCCTGCGCGGCCTGAAGAGCCGGTTCGAGGCGCACCACGGCATCAAATACTCGGCGGCGGCGCTGACTACCGCGGCCGAATTGTCGGCGCGCTTCATCAACGACCGGCACCTGCCCGACAAGGCCATCGACGTCATCGACGAGGCCGGTGCAGCGCAACGCATTCTGCCCAAGACCAAGCAGAAGAAGGTCGTCGGCAAACTCGAGATCGAGGAGATCATCGCCAAGATCGCGCGCATTCCGCCAAGGAGCGTGTCGTCCGACGATCGCGAGTCGCTGCGTAATCTGGACCGCGACCTGAAAGCGGTGGTATTCGGCCAGGACAAGGCGATCGATGCGCTCGCCGCCTCGATCAAAATGGCGCGCAGCGGCCTCGGGCAGCCGACCAAGCCGATCGGATCGTTTCTGTTTTCCGGGCCTACAGGAGTCGGCAAGACCGAAGTGGCGCGCCAGCTCGCCTACTGCATGGGCATCGAACTGATACGCTTCGACATGTCCGAGTACATGGAGCGCCATGCGGTGTCGCGCCTGATCGGCGCGCCGCCCGGCTACGTCGGCTTCGACCAGGGCGGGCTGCTGACCGAGGCGATTACCAAGAAGCCGCACTGTGTGCTGCTGCTGGACGAAATCGAAAAAGCGCATCCGGATATTTTCAATATCCTGTTGCAGGTGATGGACCACGGCACGCTCACCGACAATAACGGACGCAAGGCGGATTTTCGCAACGTGGTGATTATCATGACCACCAATGCCGGCGCCGAAGCCCTGAACAAGACCGGCATAGGATTCAGCCAGTCGCGCACCACCGGCGACGAGATGGCAGAAATCAAGCGCATGTTCACGCCGGAGTTCAGGAACCGCCTGGACGCCATCATTTCGTTCGCGTCGCTAGATCGCGAAGTCATCCTGCGCGTGGTGGACAAATTCCTGATGCAGCTGGAAGAGCAGTTGCACGAAAAGAAAGTCGAGGTGATTTTCACCGACGCGCTGAAGGCGCACCTCGCCGAGCATGGCTTCGATCCGCTGATGGGCGCGCGACCGATGGCGCGCCTGATCCAGGACACGGTGCGCCGCGCCCTGGCCGACGAGTTGCTGTTCGGGCGGCTGGTTAGCGGCGGCAAAGTCGTCATCGACCTCGATGAGGCGGACAAGGTACAACTCATCTTCGCCGACGACGCACCGGTCGAACCGCCGGTGGTTCAGGCCGGCTAAGGCAGGCTGCTGCGCCAGGAAAAGGCCGCGTCCAGCGGCCTTTTTTATTGCCGTCTAATGTTTGCCGGTGCTGCCAAAACCACCGGCACCGCGCTCGCTCGCGGCGAAATCGTCCACCACATTGAGTCTCACCTGCAGCACCGGCACCACCACCAGCTGGGCGATGCGCTCCATCGGATTCAGGGTGAACACGCTGGTACCGCGATTCCACAGCGATACGAATATCTGCCCCTGGTAATCGGAGTCGATCAGCCCGACCAGGTTGCCGAGCACGATGCCATGTTTGTGCCCCAGCCCCGAGCGCGGCAACACCATGGCAGCAAGCCCGGGATCGGTGAGATGGATCGCTATTCCGCTCGGAATCAGCTCGGTCGCGCCCGGCTTGAGTTCGATCGGCTGCGCGATGCAGGCGCGCAGGTCCAGGCCCGCAGCGCCCGCGGTCGCGTACTGCGGCAGATTTTCCTTGAGGCGCGCATCGAGAATTTTGACGTCGAGTTCTAGCATGTAGTGCCGGTCCAGCTCGAATGATTGGAAGGGAATGCAGCGACCTGTGCAGGTTTTCCACCAGCCTCCCTGCAAAGCCGGCGCCGCGCGCAGCTTCCTATGGTCGTTTGGCGGTCAGCTTGGCAATGTGCGCGATGAGCTGCCGCGCCAGGGTGATCTTTAGCGCCCGCGCAAGTTCGTGCCGGCCCTGATCGTCGAACAAGATCAGCTGATTGTCCTCGGCGCCGAACGCATGCTGCGCAAGATTGGCGGCGAGCAGCGGCACTTTCTTGCGCCTGCGCTTGGCTTCGGCATAAGCGTCGAGGTTCTCCGTCTCGGCGGCGAAGCCGACGCAGAACGGCGGGCGCTTGCGCGCCGCAACCGTACCGAGGATATCGGGATTGAGCTCGAACTCGAGCGTTAGCGCGCCTACGCCCTTCTTCAGCTTATGCGGTTTGGCTTCCTTCGGCCGGTAATCGGCGACCGCGGCCACACCGATGAACACGTCGGCCTTGGCCACGCGCGCCATGACCGCGTCGTGCATTTGCAGCGCGCTCGAGACGTCGATACGCTCAAGACCCCGCGGCGCGGCCAGGGAAGTGGGTCCGCTCACCAGTGCGACTACGGCGCCTGCGTCGCGCGCAGCGCGAGCCACGGCGTAGCCCATCTTGCCGGAGCTGATATTGGTGATTCCGCGTACGGTATCGATGGACTCGAACGTCGGCCCAGCGGTAACCAGCACACGTTTGCCGGCCAGCAGCTTGGGCTGGAAGGCGGCATCGATTTCTTCGAAGATTTCTTCCGCTTCGAGCATGCGGCCCATACCCTCTTCGCCGCAGGCCTGGTCGCCGCTCGCGGGTCCCAGAATCGAAACGCCATCGTTACGCAGCTGGTTCACATTGCGCTGCGTGGCGGGATTGCCCCACATCTGCAGATTCATCGCCGGCGCCACCAGCAGCGGGCATTCTCGCGCCAGGCACAGCGTCGACAGCAGATCATCGCACAGTCCTTGCGCCAGTTTGGCGAGGAAGTCGGCGCTGGCCGGCGCAACCACAACCGCATCACAAGCGCGCGACAATTCGATGTGCGCCATGTTGTTGGGCACGCTCGCGTCCCACAAGTCGGTATGCACTGGATTGCCGGAAAGCGCCTGCATGGTGACCGGCGTAATGAAACGGCAGGCTGCCTCGGTCATCACCACCCACACTTCCACGCCCGCCTGCGTCAGCAGGCGGGTCAGCTCCGCGGCTTTGTAGGCGGCGATCCCGCCGCTCAGCCCGAGCAGGATGCGCTTGCCTTGGAGTTCGGTCATCGCAATCAGCGGCTACGCGTTTATTAGGGAGACTGATTTTACGCCAATTGAGAGGGCGGTACATGGCGATCACCGACTGGCCGACGCTGGAACGGCCGAGAGAAAAGTTGCTGCACTTCGGGCCGAGGGCCCTGTCCGATGCCGAATTGCTGGCCATTTTTCTGCGTACCGGCGTGCGCGGCAAGAGCGCGGTCGACTTGGCGCGCGAACTCCTCGCCCGCTGCGGCAGCCTGTGCGCCTTGTTCACGATCAAGCGTTCGGAATTGTCCCGCCTGCCGGGCCTGGGTGACGCCAAATATTCCCAGTTGCAGGCAGTGCTGGAAATGGCGCGGCGCGCGCTGGCCGAACCATTGCGAAGCGGCGACGCGCTCAGTTCGCCGGGAGCGGTACGGGATTTTCTGCGCCTCACGCTGACTGGACGCGACCATGAAGTGTTTCTGGCGCTGTTGCTCGACGCCCAGAACAAAGTCCTCGCCTGCGAGGAATTGTTCCGCGGCACGCTCACCCAGACCAGCGTCTATCCGCGCGAAGTGGTCAAATACGCGCTCGCGCACAATGCGGCCGCAGTCATTCTGGCCCACAATCATCCATCCGGCATTGCCGAACCCAGCCACGCCGACGAGGTGCTGACCCAGTCGCTCAAGCAGGCGCTGGCCCTGGTGGACATCAAGGTCCTGGATCACTTCATCGTCGCCGGCAATTCGGCCCTTTCTTTTGCCGAAAGAGGCTTGATCTGAAAACGAAGCCCCCGGGGCGATTCAACGCGGAAATATGATTCGCTTCTGAAACAGGGATTTGACGCCGGGCCTGCGCCGCCCTGCCACAAAGAGAATTTATGCTTGAAATTCCGCGAGATAGTGGCGTATAATTCGCCCTTTTCCGAATTCGGAGTACGACTATGGCACGCGTATGCCAAGTAACCGGCAAGAAGCCAATGTCTGGGAACAACGTGTCCCATGCCAACAACAGAACCAAGCGCCGCTTTCTGCCGAACCTGCATTATCGCCGCTTCTGGGTCGAGAGCGAAAACCGCTGGATCAGCTTGCGCGTTTCCGCCAACGGACTGCGCACGATTGACAAGAATGGCATAGACGCAGTGCTGAAAGACCTGCGCGCAAAAGGGGAGATCTAGCCATGCGCGACAAGATCAAACTGGAATCCACCGCCGGCACCGGGCACTTCTACACCACGACCAAGAACAAGCGCACCATGCCGGACAAGATGGAAATCATGAAATTCGATCCCAAGGTGCGCCGGCACGTGATCTACAAAGAGACCAAGCTGAAGTAACAGCGCCCCACACCAATTTAAAAGGCCGCTCACGCGGCCTTTTAAATTTTGCAGGCGCGGTTCCCGCTACGTGTAACGGCGCAATCTTAGCGAGAACTCCTCCAGCTGCCGGATGCCGCTGGCCTCGGCGCGCCCGCACCAATCCTGCAGCTGTTTCAGCAGCTGTTCGCGTGAGGCGTTGGAGCGTTCCCACAAGGCGACCAATTCCTGGCGCATGGTGTAGACCTTGGACAGCTTCTCGCTCTTGGCCAGAGCGTCGGCCAGGCGGGCACGCTCTTCCTCACGCAGTTGCTTCTCGTCGCGATTGAGCCAGCGCTTCATACCCTGCAGAGAACGCGCATCCTGCGGCGCGAAGCGGCGCAACAGTTTTAACTCTTCGCGGTAGGTGTTCCTGAACGATTTCGCGTATTTCGCCAGCACGTCATAGCGGCAGGCGATCACTGCCTGCAGGGTGTCGAAATCCGCAACCGGCTTGGCCTGAATAAAACGCGGCCTGGGAGCGACTTTCTTGATTTGCGCCAGGCGCAGCAATGCCAGGATGCGGATATACATCCAGCCGATGTCGAATTCGTACCATCGGTTGGACAGTTTGGCCGACGAACCGAAAGCATGGTGATTATTGTGCAATTCCTCACCGCCGATCAGGATGCCCAGGGGAAAGATGTTGGTGCTGGCGTCGGCGCAGGACCAGTTGCGGTAGCCCCAATAGTGGCCGATGCCGTTGATCACGCCCGCCGCCCAGAACGGGATCCAGGCAATTTGCACCGCCAGGATCAGCAATCCCGGCACGACGCCGAACAGGACGACATCGATCGTGCCCATGACCAGCAGGCCGATCTTGGCGCGGCTGGTATAGACATTGCGCTCCAGCCAATCGTCCGGCGTGCCGTGGCCATAGCGCTGCAGCGTCTCCTTGTTGCGGGCTTCCTTGACGTAGAGAAATACCCCGCCCCAGAGGACGCGGTTGATGCCGTAAATCTGCGGACTGTGCGGGTCGTTGACGGTCTCGCACTTGGCGTGGTGCTTGCGGTGTACGGCGGCCCACTCCTTCGTCTCCATGCCGGTGGTCAGGCACAGCCAGAGGCGGAAGAAATGGCTGACCAGCGGGTGCAGATCCAGGGCACGGTGGGCCTGGTGGCGGTGCAGGAATATGGTTACGGCGGCGATCGTGACATGGGTCAACGCCAGGGTGACGATGACCAGGCCCCACCAAGGAAGATCCAGCACTCCGGAAAATAACATTTCGCCGATATTAATTCACATAAATGCCGGAAATTCTACGTCAATTCCGGCAGACGGCAACACGATTTATTTCTGCACCCCAGCTCCGCCGCCGAGCACCCTCACTTCGCGCTGCGGGTACGGAATTTCAATGCCGGCTTCCTTGAACGCGCGCCAGACTTCCAGATACAGCTCCGAGCGGATGCCGAGCATGCCGATCTCCGGATCTTCGATCCAGACGCCCAGTTCGAGGTCGATGCCGCTGTCAGCGAAGCGCAGCAGGAAAGCCATCGGCGGCGGCTCGGCGAGCACGCGCGGGTGCTTGCGCGCCGTGTCCACCAGCAGTTGCATGGCCAACTGCAGGTCGCTCTGGTAGGCGACCTGAATGGCAAGCGCGAGCCGGATCTGACGGTTGGAATACGAGTGGTTTAGAACCGTGGTCGCAATAAGCAGTTCATTGGGAATAATGGCTTCGCGCCCATCGCCCGCACGCACCACTACGTAGCGCGTAGTAATGTTCTTCACTTCCCCGTAAAAATTGTCTACGGTGATCAGATCGCCGATGCGGATCGAACGGTCGAGCAGGATAATGAAGCCGCTGACGTAGTTGCTGGCGATCTTCTGCAGGCCAAAACCCAGGCCCACGCCGATGGCGCCGCCGAAGACCGACAGTACCGTAAGGTCGATTCCGACCAGCGGCAAAACGATCAGCACCGCGAACAGGACCAGCAGCGACTTGGTCAGGCGCGCAAACACCACGCGCAAGCTGGAATGCAGCGAATCGGCCCGCATCAGGCGCGCCTCGATCGCGCCGGAGAGCCACAGCGCCGCCAGCAAGGTGATCACCACCCAGAACAATCCCTGCGACAACTGCCACAGCGTCAGCTTCTGCTTGCCCAGATGAAACGCGATTTCGTCGAGATAATCGATCACTTCCGGCAGCAGGCCGGAGACGTGCAGCACCAATCCCCCCCAGACCAGAACGGCGATGGTTCTCTCGAACGTGCGCACGATGCTGCCGCGCGCGAATACGTGGCGCAGCAGATAAAAGAAAATGCGTACCAGCAACAGCGATACCAGCAGCGGCACGAACAGCCGCAGCAGATCGACCTCGAGCCAGCGCTTCAACAGACTGATACTCAGCAGCAGCGGCACCAGCGCCACCGCCGGAAACAGCATGCGCCTCAGGCCGCCGACACCAAATTTCCAGATGCCATCGGCCTCGACGCGGTCGAGGCGCAGCGCGCGGCCCGCGGCCCAGGCGAGCGCGAAGCAGGACAGAAGAATTGCGATCTGCCATGCGACTTGCGGCTCGTGCAGATCGATCCATGCCTTTTCCAGGAGAGTACTAAACGGCTCTTTCATGGCTCGGCGTAGGGCAAGGCCTCGGCCCAATGCCGTTTCCAGTTGCCGGCATAGGCATTCACGGCATCAGGGTTGTGGCGCAGGATCAGCACATTCTCGGCATTCTTGTATTGCGCGGCATAGGTCCAATTGTAACTCCCGGTGATGACCGCGCCGTCCGCCGTGCCGGCGTCCACGACCATCACCTTGTTGTGCGCACTCTGGTAGCGCACTTCGAGCGCCACCGGGATGCCCGCCTGCACTAGGTCGGGGATGCGGCTCGTCTCGCCGCTGAAGGTCTGCCCGCGGTCCGCGATGGGTTGCACGTCGACGCCGCGCCGCTTCGCAGCGATCAGTGCATTCGCCAGTGTGCGGCTGGTGAAACTGAAAGCCTGCACCAGAATCTGCTGCTTTGCCCGGCGTATGCCGTCGACGATCATGGCCTCGGCATTGTCCCAGGGCGTGAACGCGACCTGCACCGTACCCCGCGCCGGCAAAGCCGGCGGCGTTCGACTGACCGGCAATGCCGGCGGTGTTTGACTAACCGGCAACGCCGGCGGTGTTTGACTAACCGGCAACGCCGGCGGTGTTTGACTGACCGGTGGCGCGGCAGTCTGCGCTTCAGCCGCGCAGGCAAATGCCACGGCGATTCCGAATAGCGCCCACCTCATACTTTCTTCCGTTCCAGCAGCGCCGCGAAAAAGCCGTCGGTCCCGTGCAGGTGAGGCGCCAGGCGCAGGTATTCCCCGGTGTCGAGTTCGACGCGCTGTTGCGCCAGCGCAGCGTTGGCCGGCCGCAGTTCGAACTGCGCATGCGTTGCCAGAAACGACGCCACCACCTGCGCGTTCTCTTCGTCGAGCAGGCTGCAGGTCGCGTACAGTAGCAGGCCGCCCGGTTTCACCAGTCTGGCTGCCGCGTCCAGGATGACAGGCTGTTTTGCGCGCATCTCGGCCAGCGTGCGTTCGTCCTGGCGCCATTTGAGATCGGGATTGCGCCGCAGCGTTCCCAGGCCGGTGCAAGGTGCGTCCACCAGCACGCGATCGAGCTTGCCCGCGATACGCTTCAGGCGCGCATCGTTCTCGCTCGCGATCCACTGCGGATGCACGTTGGACAGGCCCGAGCGCGCCAGTCGCGGCTTCAGGCCCGCCAGGCGCTTTTCGGAGATGTCGAACGCGTACAGCCTGCCGCTTGAGCGCATCATCGCCCCCAGCGCCAGCGTCTTGCCGCCGGCGCCGGCGCAGAAATCCGCCACCATCTCGCCGCGGCGGGGCGCGAGCAGTTGGCACAGGAGTTGGCTGCCCTCGTCCTGGATTTCGATCGCCCCCTCCAGAAACAGCGGATGCCGGTTGATCTGCGGCTTGCCCTCCAGGCGCACACCCAGCGGCGCATAGCGCGTTGCCCGGGCGATGATGCCGTCGGCAGCCAGGCGCGCGAGCACCGCCTCGCGCTCGGTTTTGAGAAGGTTGACACGCAGATCGAGGGGCGCGCTGTGCTGCAGGCTCTGCGCCAGCGCCAGCAGCTCCTCGGCACCGTACTGCAGTTGCAACTTCGCCAGCAGCCAATCGGGAACATCGCAGCGGACCGCGAGCGATTCATCCTCCGCTTGCGCCTTGAGTTCGGCCAGCCAGTCGCGTTCGCCCGCCTTCAGCGCTGTATCCAGTTCGCGCAGGCTCAGGCCGCGCAAGCGCGTCAGCCCCGCCAGCGCCAGGCGGCGCGGATCGCGCCCCGCGGTCAGCGTCTCCAGCAAGCGCAGGCGGCGCAGCACCGTGAACACGGTTTCGGCAATGAAGGCGCGGTCGTGTTGGCCGAGTACGGGGTGCGCGCGCAAATAGCGCGACACCACCGCATCCGCGGGATATTTGAATTCGAGCACGGCGGCAAGCGCAGCCGCGGTGTGTTCCAGCAGGGGACGGGGCAGGGGCATGGCTTAGGTTGGGACGGCGCCGACGCTAGCTGCCGATGCGCGTCACGACCTGGTCCAGGCGCGCGCCGTCCTTTTCGATTACCAGGATACGGACCGGCAAGTAATCGCGGCTGCTCGCAAACCAGATCTCCGTGCCCTTATCGTCCTTACCCTCGCGCTGCTTCACCAGATGCACGGTTTCCAGATCGCCCGCAGCGGTCTTCAGCAGTTCCTTTCCGGCTACGTTGTACTCAAAATGGGTCAAACCCTTGCCATCGGTCAAGATGACTTTGATCTCCCTGCCCGGCTTCAACTCGGGTGAGCGCTGAAACGCAAAGGTGTAGAGAAAGCTCAAGCGATCCTGCAGCGGCAGCACCATGTTCGTGGTCTCGCTCTTGCCTTCGTGCTCCTGCGTCAGGGTGTTCCTGCTCCAATCGAAGCGGGCCGTGGCAGCCGGCTTGTCGCCACGCTGATCCCGATATTCCACCGGGCGCAGGCCGGCGGCGGTGACCTCGCCACGGCAGAACCGTTTGGCCGCGCCGCGATAGAGCAGCGCGCCTACGCCCTTGCCGCGGCCTTCGGAGCTGAGCGAAAAGCGCTTGCCGTCGTGCTCCAACACCTCGGTCAGTTCGGCCGCGACCATGCCGTTGTAGCTGACATCGTAGGTGAGGGTCACTTTCTGTGGCGGCTGCGCGGCGCAGGTGCCGGCGAACATGCACGCGAAGATAAAAGCAAGTTGTTTGATCACGGGGCGTACAACTGTTGCGGATGATCCCCCTTAACGCGCACCACCCCGCCGTCGATGACCAGTTTCCCTTCGACGAACCAGCGCGCGGCCTGCGGGTAGATGCGATGCTCCTGCGCCAGCACGCGTGCGGCGAGCCGCGCTTCATCATCGTGCGCAAGCACCGGCACTGCTGCCTGCATCACTATCGGTCCGTGATCGAGTTGCGGCGTAACAAAGTGGACGCTGCAGCCGTGCAGCTTCACCCCTGCAGCGAGCGCCCTCGCGTGCGTGTCCAGACCCGGAAACGCGGGAAGCAGCGACGGATGGATATTGAGCAGGCGGCCCTGGTAGCGCAGCACAAAGCCCCCGGTCAAAATGCGCATGAAGCCGGCCAGCACCACCAGGTCGGGGTCGAATGCATCGATCGCCTGCGCCAACGCCGCATCGAATGCCTCGCGCGTGGCATAGTCGCGGTGGGGCACGACGACGGTGGCGATGCCGCGGCCGGCGGCGTACGCCAGCCCGCCGGCGTCGGCGCGATTGCTGATCACCGCCGCCACCGGCAAGCCGGCTTCGACCAGCGCTTGCATATTGCTGCCGCGGCCGGAGATCAGGATGACGATACGCTTCATACGGTTATTTTACGGCCAAACGACGCTCGCAACGAAACGCGATGGCAAGCCGGTCACTTTGATCGACGCTAGTAGACGCGAGTGATCCGGTAACCCTGCTTCTGCAGCAGCCGCAGCACGCCTTGTTCGCCGTACAGGTGGTCGGCGCCGATGGCGACGAAGACGCCCCCTTTGCGCAGAGGCAGGAACAGGCGATGCGCCATGATTACGCTGCGGTTGTCGACGATGTGCCTGGTCAGGGTGCGATAGTGCTCGGCCATCTGCGGAAAGCGGGTGAGGGTGCGTTGGTGCACCGCATCGATCAAGGCCAGATCGCGCTTGAGCCAGGCCTGAATGGTGGGTTCGATCAGGCCGACAAAATGCTCGCGCTCGGCCAGGCCGTGCCGCAGCAGCGCCACCTGAGTGTTCATCGGAATGCCGTCGAACGCGGCGATCTGCTCCTCTATCCCTTCCAGGCCGAAGGTGGGCAGGCGCCGCGCCCGCGCCAGCGCGTACAGTTTCTGATCGAGCGTGAATTGATCGTAATCCTCCGGCGTGACGGTGAGATTGGCGAGGGCCGCCCAGGGCTTCATGCGCGCGATGATCGCCTCCGGCACTTCGCGCGGGCGCAGGTTCGCTTGCACCTGCGCATAGGCCTCGGCCCCTATCATCGGCTCCAGCCGGCGGCCATCCTCGAACTGCGCGGCCTCGAAGAAGCGCGCCTCGACGGCCGGGTTGAACTGAATTTCCATGGCGTAGCTTGTTGCCTGCGCCAGCGCCTGCCGCACCGGATCGGGGATCAGCAGTACGCGTGGATCGGCGATATGAATGGTGCCGAAAACATGGCTCGCCGCAACGCCGGGCTTGGACACGCGCCACAGCAAGCCGCGGCTGAACGGCGCCTGCGCCGCCCTCCCTTCGGCGGCCTGAACCCGTTCTGCAGTTCCGGCGAGCAGGATCGACAACAGCGTCGCCGCCACCGCCGCCAGCGCGCACCGAAGCATAGTTCGCATCATCGCCGAGCTCGGCCGCGGCGGCACGCCCGGCCCATCACAACCGTTCCGAGCCGCCCGCGGTGCGCGCCGCGGGAAACCCCGCCAGCGGCCCGGCACTGTCGGACTCGAACAGTTCGCGCAATTGCTCGGCCGCCTGTTTCGTGCTCTGGATCAGTTGCGCTTCGTCGTGTTTCACCGCATATTGGGCCTCGAGCTGAGCCTCGTCGTGCTGCCGGAACAGCGCGATCGCGTGTTCGGTCGCGGCAGCGCCGAAGCCCAGCCGCAGCAGCGCCTGCCGCGCCACATCCAGGCTCGCCGGAAACGTTTCCCGATGAATCGCCTTGATGCCGAGGTCGCGCAGGCGAAAATAATGCACCCGATTGCGCGCCCGCGCGAGGATGGGCAGATCCGGAAAATGCCTGCGCACCACCGCCGCCGTCTTGACCGAGGCCTCGACATCGTCGATCGCCATAACGAACAGCTTGGCTTCGCCCGCTTTCGCGGCGTGCAGCAGCTCGAGTCGCGACGCGTCGCCATAATAGACCTTGTTGTTGCCGAAGCGGCGCACGAAATCCACTTGCTGATAACTCGCTTCCAGCGCAGTGAACGGCAGGCCGCACATGCGCAGCACCCGCGATACGATCTGGCCGAAGCGGCCGAATCCGGCGATGATCACCGGATTGCCGGGACCGTCGATGGTGTCGTACTCCGGCGGCGCGCGCAGCGCCAGCCAGCGCGCCAGCAGATGCTCGTGCAGCGCGAAAAACGGCGGCGCGAACAGCATCGACAGGGTCACCACCATGACCAGCAGCTGCGCCGTCGCCGCGCTGAACACGCCCAAGCCCGCTGCCGCGCCGAATAGCACAAAAGCGAACTCGCCGCCCTGGGCCAACGCCGCCGCCAGCCGTTGCGCCGTCTCATTCGGTGAACCGCCAGCCCGCGAAATCGCGTACATGATCGCGAATTTCGCCGCCATCAGGGCTAGCGCCAGTCCGAACACCGCTAAGGGCTGTTGCCAAGCGAGATCGAGATTGGCGCTCATGCCTACAGCGATGAAAAACAAACCCAGCAGCAAGCCCTTGAACGGTTCGATGTCGGCCTCGAGTTCGTGGCGGAACTCCGAGTCGGCGAGCAACACGCCCGCGAGGAAGGCGCCGAGCGACATCGACAAGCCGATTTTCTCCATGATCAGTGCCGCGCCGATAACGAGCAGCAAAGCCGCCGCCGTGAACACTTCGCGCCCGCCAAAGTTGGCGGCCCGCTTGAGCACGGGGCGCACCAGCAGCCGGCTGCCGGCGATGACGGCGACGATCACCGCCACGCCCTTGAGGGCCGCGATCCAGTTGCCGTCGGCGTGCTGCGTGCTCTGCGCCAGCAACGGCAGCAGCGCCAGCATCGGGATCACCGACAGGTCCTGGAACAGCAGGATGGCGAAGGCGTTGCGGCCGTGGCGTTCGGCGAGTTGGCCGCGCTCGGCGAGCGAGGACAGGACCAGGGCGGTGGACGACATCGCCAGGCCGAAGCCGATCACCAGCGCCTCGCGCCAATCCAGGCCAAAATGCAGGCAGACTGCGAGCAGCGCCAGGGTCGTCACCGCCACCTGCGCCCCACCGAGGCCGAATACCGGCCGGCGCAGCACCCATAGCCGGGTCGGCTGCAGCTCGAGTCCGATCAGAAACAACAGCAGCACGACGCCGAATTCGGCGAAATTCATGGTTGCCTGCACTTCTCCGACCAGGCGCAGGCCCCAGGGACCGATCGCCATGCCGGAGGCAAGGTAGCCGAGCACGGCGCCCAGCTTTAGACGCCGGAACAGCGGCACCAGGAGCACCGCGGTCAGCAGGAAGATGGCAGCCTGTTCGAGCAGATGCATGGCGCTACCTCAGGTAATCGCAGAAATGGATAGCCCGGCCCCAGGCTGCAGGTCGGGAAACCGATTCTATAAGGTAACGCCGCGATTGGCGGAAATCTACGCCGCGCTGGCAGCCTCAGGCTGCGAGCCTGACGCACAAATCGGCGAGTTTCTTGGTCAGCGCGGCAAGCGCAGCCTGTTGCTTCGCGTCTTTGAGGCTGCCGTCCTCGTTGAACGCCTCGTGCGCACGGCCGAGCGCGAATTGCTCCGACAGTACCAGCACATTCAGCGTCTGCAGGATCGCGCGCAAATGCGTCAGACCGCGCAGGCCGCCTAGCGCCCCGGGGGAAGCGCCCGCCAGCGCCGCAAGCTTGCCTTGGTAGGGCACGAGTCCGCTTTCGCTGCCGTCCTGGCGCGAGATCCAGTCGAGCGTGTTCTTCAGCAGGGCCGATACGGAGGCGTTGTTCTCCGGAGAAACGATGAGCAAGCCATGATGCGCGATGAACAGGTCCTTGAGTTTGCGCGCGTTGGCCGGCACCCCCTCTCTAGCCTCCAGATCGCCATCGTAGAGCGGCATCGGGTAATCGGCGAGATCGATCAGCGTCGCGTCGGCGCCCGCCGCCCGGAGGGCAACGGCGGCGACGCGGGCCAGTTTCTTGTTGAGCGAACCGGCGCGGGCGCTGCCGGCGAAAACCAGGATTCTTGCGCTCATGCTCTGGCACTCCTCTGTCCGGTCTTTAGCGCAACGTCTTCAGCGCCGCGGCGACACGGGTGACACGCTTGCCCTGGAATCGGGCCACGGTCAAGTCATCCGCGGTAGGCGCTGCGCTGCTGGTGCCGGAAACCGAGGAGGCGCCATACGGCGTCCCGGCCTTGAACAGCACCGGGTCGGCATAGCCGGTCGGCACCAGGATCAGACCAAGATGCGCCATCGGCGCGTACAGCGAAGTGATGGTCATCTCGTTGCCGCCGTGCACGGTCGAAGTCGACGCGAATGCCGCGCCGGCCTTGCCGACCAGCTTGCCTTGAAACCACAGACCGCCCAAGCCGTCGATGTAGGCTTTGAGTTCCGCCGTCATGCTGCCAAAGCGGGTCGGCGTGCCGAACACGATGCCATCGGCCCACTCGGCGTCGGCCTCGGTCGGCGCCTCGTACAGCGCATTCATGCGCTTGGCGCCTTCGAGCCAACCGGGCGCTTTCTGCATGACTTCTTCGCCGACGAATTCGCGTGCGCGGCGCAGACGCACCTCGGCACCTTCGGCCGCTGCGCCTTCGGCGACCGCCTTCGCCAGCGTTTCGGTAACCCCACCGCGGGAATAAAAAGCGATCAGTACACGGGTTGTCATCATGGTTCTCCTGATTGAGTGTTTGCAACGAAACGAGGGGATATCCCCCGAGGTGAGAAACCGAAGGTCAGGACCACCCGAAGAGGTGGGGACTTTCCCTTCAAGGGGGATCGAGACCTTCGGGGCGTATCCGCTCGTGCGTCCCTATTTCAGCCATAACAAAAGTTATGGATTCCAAGTCGGTCCGCGGCTAAACGATCTTTTGCTACGGGTCCTATGTGCTTTGCTTTCCATCGAGGCTGAAGCCGCCGGGGCCGAACGCGAATAGACCCAGCATGCCGCCCATGATCGACAAATTCTTGAGCAGGTTGATCATCTGCTGTTGCGCCTCGGCCGGCCCAAGGCCGACGGGATTGTGGAACACCAGCGTGACGGGAATGATGAACAGGAACATCACCGCCGCAGCCCAGCGCGCTTTCCAGCCGATGGCGATGAGCAATCCGCCGCCCAGCTCGATGAGAATAGTGAGCGGCAGCAATAGACCGACCATAGGTACGCCTTTGCTCGCCATGTAGCCCGCGGTGCCGGCATAGCCGCCGATCTTGCCGTAGCCTGAGATGATGAAAATAAGCGCCAGCAGGATACGGCCGACCAAGGCCGCGGCATTTTGCAGATTGGTGTTCATGTGTTCTGTCCTTTCAGATTCGACATTCAACTCAAATCGAACAGGATGACTTCAGCCTGCTCGCCGTTTTCCAACACCAGCTCAGTCACCCCGCTCACCTTCAGCGCATCGCCCGCCCCCAGCAGCTGGCCGTTGACGCTCAGTTTGCCGCGCGCCACATGCACGTACGCTTTGCGCGTGGGAGCGAGCTTGTGTTCCACGCGCTCGGCGCCGTTTAGCAGCGCCGCGTAGACGGTGGCGTCCTGGTGGATCAGCACCGAGCCGTCGCGCGCGTCGCCAGAGGCGATCAGGCGCAGCCGCCCGCGCTTGGAGCTGGCGTCGAAATGTTTCTGCTCGTAACTCGGCCGGATGCCGGTGACATTGGGTTCGATCCAGATCTGCAGGAAGTGGGTTTCGCCGTCCTTGGAATGGTTGAATTCCGAATGCAGCACTCCCTTGCCCGCGCTCATGCGCTGCACGTCTCCGGGAACGATGCTGGAGCCGTTGCCCATATTGTCCTCATGCGCCAGCGCGCCTTCGAGCACATAGCTGATGATTTCCATATCCCGATGGCCGTGGGTGCCGAAGCCGCTGCCCGGAAGGATGCGATCCTCGTTGATCACGCGCAGGCTGCCGAAACCCATGTGCGCCGGATCGTGATAACCGGCGAACGAAAATGTATGGAAAGACTTGAGCCAGCCGTGATCGGCGTAACCGCGTTCATTGCTCTTGCGAACCTGTAACATGCCAGTCTCCCACGCTTTAGTTCTGATGATTTGAACCTATCGGTTAGATGATAGACTTGCAGTATTGCGAAAAACAGCGAATAGTTTTCACGCAACTATTCAACTTTATTGAATAACTTTTCCGGAACTGAATATTCGCCTTGGGCATGAAACTGACCCTGGAAGCGCTGCAGATCATGGACGCGATCGAGCGTCTGGGCAGCTTTGCCGCCGCCGCGGCCGAAGTGCATCGCGTCCCTTCTGCACTCACCTATACGGTACAGAAACTGGAGCAGGATCTGGACGTGCGCCTGTTCGACCGCAGCGGCCATCGCGCACGGCTGACGCCCGCAGGGCAGGAACTGCTGCAGGAAGGCCGGCAGCTGTTGCGCGCCGCCCTGGAACTGGAATGCCGCGTGAAGCGCGTCGCCACCGGCTGGGAAACCGAGCTGCGCATCGCCCTCGACATCATCATCCCGGCGGTGCAATTGTTCCCTCTGATCGCGGCTTTCTATGCGGAGGAATCGGGCACGCGCATACGCCTAGCGCATGAGGTGCTCGCCGGCACCTGGGACGCACTGGTATCGGGACGCGCCGATCTGGCCCTCGGCGTATCGGGTGAAATACCTGCGGGCGGCGGTTACGACATCCGCATGCTGGGTTACAAGGACTTCGTGTTTGCGGTCGCCCCGACCCATCCTCTGGCCGCGTTACCCGAACCACTGAGGCGCGAACAGATACATGCGCACCGCGCGGTTGCCATCGGCGACAGTTCGCGCAGCCTGCCGCTGCGCTCGGTCGGCCTGCTGACCGGCCAGGACGTGCTCACCGTGCCTGACCTGGCGGCCAAGGTTGCGGCCCAAGTCGCTGGACTAGGCTGCGGTTATCTGCCGGCGCACGCCGCGGCGCCGCTCCTGAAGTCGAAACGACTGGTGGTGAAAGAAGTCGAAGAGATCAAACCCTCAGGAAATCTCTACTACGCGTGGCGCTCGCAGGAGAAAGGCAAGGCGCTACGCTGGTTCCTCAAACGTCTGGAAGAGCAGGAAGTGCGGGCTTCGCTGCTGCGCTATTGATTTCGAATCCTAGTTTTTCGTCTGCGCCAGTTTCGCGCGGACGGCCTCGATACGCTCGCGATTGACGCCGAAATCGCTGCGCCCCAGACGCGACGCCGAGCGCACCTGGATCACTCCGGCTTTTTCATCCAAATAGAACTCGACATCGTCGACGTATCCCATGAGCCTGGAATTGAACTCGGCATACAGATAGTTCGGATCCGACTTAAGCACCTTGACGCGCGGCATGCCGTCGACCACTTGTTTCAAGGCCGCCCAAGCGTGACGCAGGTCGCCGCTATAGCGCAAGGGCTCGACGTAATGCTGCGCGTCGCCCTTGTCCGCCTGACTGCTGACGTTGTTGGGTGTGCTTTTGGCCGGTGCGAGGCGCCCATCGCGCACTCCCAGATTGTCCGGCCGCGTACCGCTGAACAGTCCCATGGATGCTCCGATAAAGATGATCAGCGCAATCAGCGCGCCTGATATGGCTGCGACGCGAAACAGTTTGCGCAAGGCGCCAATCGCCTACGCCTCGGCGCCGCGCTCGGCAATCTCGTTGTGCACGGCGGCCATGTCCACGCTCTTGGCCTGGGCGATCACCTGCTCCAGCGCGGGCGCCGGCAGCGAACCCGCCTCGGCGTAGAGAATCACCTTTTCCCGAAACACCATCAGCGTCGGTATGGAGCGGATGTTGAACGCACCCGCGACCTCCTGCTGCTCTTCGGTATTGAGCTTGGCGAACACGACGTCGGCGTGCTGTTCGGAAGCCTCCTCGAAGGTGGGAGCGAAGGCGCGGCAGGGCGCACACCAGGGCGCCCAGAAATCCACGATCACCACCTCGTTGCCGCTGACGACCTGCTCGAAATTGTCCTTGGTGAGGTCCACCGTTGCCATGTGCGTCTCCCGCCGGGTTTGCGAAAGTATATCAGCGTGACGCGCGCCGCCGCAGCCGCACTATCTCAGCGCTGCTAGAAACTCTGCGATCGCACTCCAGTAATGCGGATCGTCGGCGATGCTATCGTGCGCGGACGGACGGATTTCGCGCCACTGCTTCACTCCGCCCCAGGCGGCGTACAGACGCTCGGAATGCGGCCGCGGAATGACGCTATCGTCGCTCGCCACCAGACACAGGAGCGGCGCTCTGACTTCCGGCGCGCGCGAGCGAGTCGAAGCGGTGCTTCAGCATCAGGCCGATCGGCAGGAATGGATACACGCCCCGGGCCACGCTCTCGACGCTGTCATAGGGCGACACCAGGATCACGCCTGCGATCGGCCGCTGCGTCGCCAGATAGACGGCAACACCGCTGCCCAGGCTGCGCCCCATCACCGCCACGCGCCCGGCGGCGGCACGGCTGACGGCGTAGTCGTAGATCTGCAGGGCATCGGCGAACAGCGCGGCCTCGCCCGGCTTGCCTTCGCTCCTGCCGTAAGCGCGATAATTAAGCATCAGCAGGGACCAGCCGGCGTACCGGTCCGCGGTCTGAGCGAGCCAGGACACCTCCTCCGCGTTGCCGCCGAAATAGATAAGCAGAGGTGCGGGCGTTGGCGCAGCGGCGGCCCGCACCAGCCAGCCATGCAGGCGAACCCGCTCCGAAGTCATCAGGCTCACTTCCTCGATCGCCGCGCCGGTATTGGCTTTCAGCGGATCCTCGGCGAGCGGCTGCGGAAAGAAGATCAGCCGCTCCTGCAGGAAATAGATCAGCACCGGGAACCCGAGCGCGACGCAGCCGGCAAGCTTGAGCCAGTCGAACAGCTTGGATTTGAGTTTGGAGTTCAACCGGCCTTCATCCCCCGCTCAAGCGCCGCGGACCTGTTCCGCGGTCAGTGCACGATTCAACGCGATAGGGACGCCCCATGTCGGCATCATAGTGAACCCCGACGCCGGTGGCAAAGCAGGCGTCGCCACCCGATTCCTGCCAAGGCTCTAGAATCCGGGCATGGACCACTACCGCGGCCGCTTCGCGCCCTCACCCACCGGTGCGCTGCACTTCGGCTCGCTGGTCGCTGCTGTCGGCAGCTATTTGGAATCGAGGAGCCGTGGCGGCGCTTGGCTGGTGCGCATCGAAGACCTCGATTTGCCGCGCGTGCAATCCGGCGCGGCGGATCACATATTGCGCACGCTCGAAGCCTGCGGCATGGCCTGGGACGGCGACATCATGTACCAGAGCCGGCGCGGCGACGCCTATCGCGCCGCCCTGGCGCGGCTGGAAGCGCAAGGCTTGGCCTATGCCTGCGGCTGTTCCAGGCGGGAAATCGCGGACTCGCTCCTGAGCTTCGCGCCGGCTTGCGGCGCGCACGACGCTCCCCACGCACGCGCAAGCGCGCGCGGCGATGAGGGCAGTCTGGACGTCGCGCGGATCTACCCCGGCACCTGTCGCCACGGACTCGCCCGCGGAAAAACGCCGCGCGCCACCCGCGTGCGCGTCGACGATACCGTGATTGAATTCGAGGACGCAGTGCAGGGAACCACAAGTCAGGATCTCGCCGCCGACGTCGGCGACTTCGTGCTGCTGCGCGCCGACCGACTCTATGCCTACCAGTTGGCGGTGGTGGTCGATGACGCCGAGCAAGGAATCACCGACTTGGTGCGCGGTGCCGATCTTCTCGCTTCGACGCCGCGGCAGATCTATCTGCAACGTTTGCTCGGCTTGCCCACGCCGCGCTACCTGCACCTGCCGGCCGCGGTCAACGCCGCCGGACAAAAACTGTCCAAGCAAACTCGCGCTGCGCCCGTGGACGAGCGCAATCCGCTTCCGGTCCTCGCGCAAGTCATGGATTTTCTCGGCCAGGCGCCGCCGGCGCAGCTGAGTCGCTCGACGCTGGCCGAGTTCTGGGCATGGGCGCTCGCGCATTGGGATGCGAAGCGCATCCCGCGCCAGCGCAGCCTGCCTGCGCCCTGAGTCCTGTGTTGAAATTTGCCGATGCATGCCCTCATGCTCGCGGCGCCTTCGAATCGCGGTCGTAGACCGCGATTTCAGCAGGCCGACGATGCCCCGGGCGACAACCATCAGGGCGGACATTGGCGCTACACTACGACATCACCGAATTTCCGGAGATAGACAGATGATTCGCACTTTGTCGGCCCTGGCTTTCCTTGTTGCATCGAGCTGTACCCTGTTGCGCGCAGCACCGGCAGCGGCGCAGGCCCCGCATACGCATCAACACGGCTTCGACGGCGCGGAGAAATGGGCTCAGGTATTCGACGATCCCAAGCGTGACGCCACGCAAAAGCCGCATGAAGTGATCCGGTCATTGGCGCTCAAGCCCGATGCGATCGTCGCCGACATCGGTTCCGGCACCGGCTACTTCTCAGTCCGGTTCGCGCATGCCGTTCCACAGGGCCGCGTGTATGGAGCGGACATCGAGCCGGACATGGTGGCATACCTCGCCGCGCGCGCAAAGCGCGAAAAGCTGGGCAATGTAAGCGCCGTCGCGGCCGCGCCCGACGATCCGCGCCTTCCGGAAAAAGTGGACTTGATCGTCATGGTGGACGTGCTCCACCATATCGCAGATCGAGCGCGCTACTTGAAGAAGCTAAGAGCGTCGCTTAAGCCCGGCGGACGCATCGCCATTATCGACTTTCGCACCGATGCCCCGGTCGGCCCGCCAAAAAGCGCGCGGCTCGCGCCCAGCCGCGTGAAAAACGAGTTGCATGCTGCCGGCTACGCTTTGGTCCAGGAGCACACCTTTCTGCCGCACCAGTATTTTCTCGTATTCGGCGTGGACAAGTCCTGAATTTCCAGCCGGCAACTGCGGGAACTTGTGCACGTGCCCGCCGAGACAGCAGTGCGCAATGAATAGTCCCGCGCCGGGGCCCGGCGCGCAGCCGCGCCCCACTCTTACGCTCGCCGATGGCCTGGCGATGGTGGTAGGCCACGTCGTCGGCATCGGTATCTTCAAGGCGCCGGCTATCGTCGCCAGCAATGCATCGAGCCCGGCAATGTTCTTCGGCCTTTGGATCGCCGGCGGCATTGCTTCCCTGATCGGTGCGCTCTGTTACGCCGAGCTCGGCAGCGCCTACCCGAACGCAGGCGGCGAATACCATTTTCTGCGGCGAGCGTACGGCAATTCTCTGGCATTCCTGTTTGCATGGTCGCGGATGACGATGATTCAGACCGGCGTCATCGCCGCGATCGCCTTCGTATTCGGGGATTATGCGTCGCAGCTTGTTCCCATCGGCAAACACAGTTCCGCACTCTATGCGGCCGCTGCCGTGCTGGGCATGACGGCGCTCAATGTGGCGGGAAGCTATCAAGGCAAATGGGCGCAGAACACCCTTACGCTTGCGCTCGCATTGGCCATCCTGGTTGTCGTAGCGGCCGGGCTCGCGCACGGCGGCGGCGCGCCACCCAATGCCGATGGCGGCGCTGCGCAGATCCCCGTTTCCGGTCTGGCGATGATTTTTGTTCTGCTCACTTACGGCGGCTGGAACGAGGCCGCCTATCTGACGGCGGAAATGCATCAGCTGCGCCGAAACATCGTGCGCGCGCTGCTGCTGGGCATTGTTTTTGTCACGGTCTTGTATCTGCTGCTCAACCTTGCATACTTCAACACGCTCGGGCTTGAGGGCATGCGCAGCTCGAAAGCGGTGGCTGCGGACTTGATGCGGGCGACGTTCGGCGATTATGGCGCGGCGGCCTTGAGCCTGATGGTGATGCTGTCGGCGCTGTCGGCCTTGAACGCAAGCGTGTTTACCGGCGCGCGCACCAACTATGCGCTTGGCCGCGACTTCGCCCTAGTCGGTTTCCTCGGCAGATGGGATGCGCGCGGCATGACGCCGGTCAACGGCTTGCTGCTGCAGGGTGCGCTTTCCCTGATTCTCGTGGTGTTAGCCGCGTTCACCCCCGATGGTTTCGAGACGCTGGTCGCGTATACCGCGCCCGCGTTCTGGTTCTTCTTCCTGCTGACGGCGATGTCCTTGTTCGTGTTGCGCCGGCAGCAGCCGGTCAACGCCGAACCGTTCCGCGTTCCCCTATATCCGATTACGCCCCTGCTGTTTTGCGCGCTGTGCGCGTACATGCTCTACTCGAGCTTCAGTTACGCGCTGAGCCTGAACCCCGGAAGCATCGGCGCCGTTGCCGGCATTGTCGTGCTGTGCGCAGGTGTTCCGCTGACGCTCGTTGCGCGCAAGACTGCGCGGCAAGACTGAGAACCGGTTGCGGAACGAGGGAATACGATCCCTTATCTTTCCTCGGATCGGTCTGTTGCAAGATTCATTTTGCAATCGGTTCGCGGCGCTTGGAGAACAACGCGCGTAGCGAACCGGGCGGCAGCATTACCGTCGCCAGCGCAAGCAATACCAGTACCAGCGCAGCGAAATCCTGCCAGTGCGGCACTTCGGAGAGCACCAGCATGCCGCTGAACACGCCCACCACCGGAGTCATCAGCGACGACAGCGAAGACACGCCCACCGGCACCGAGGTGACGATCTTGTACCAGGCCCAGTGGCAGAACACGAATGCGATCACCATGTTGTATGCGAGTGCCGCGGCCGGCCCCAGCGTCAGCGGCTGCAAATTGTGCAGATCGAATGCCAGCGCACCGGCGTAGATCGGGATGCCGCCGATCAGCAATTGCCATGCAGTGAGCGCGGTCACCGGCAGATCGACCGGGTAGCGCTTCATCATCACCGTGCCGATGGCCCAGCTGATGGCGCCCGATACCATCAGCAGCGTGCCCTTGGGGGCGGCCTGCACCGAGCGCAACTCGACCGACAGCAACAGCAGCATTCCACCCATCCCCAGAACTACGCCGGCGATGCGGCGCGGCGTGATGCGCTCGTGCAGCAGCCAGGCGGAGAGCGGCACGCTCCACAGCGGCATGGTGTAGGCGAGGATCGCCGCGCGGCCGGAAGACATGTAGCCGATACCATAGGCGATGCATACATTCCACACGGTGACATTGAACAGCGCGATCAGCAGCAGCCGGCCCCACTGGCCGCGCGGCACCCACAGCGGCAGCCGCGCATACGCGGCGATGGAAAACAGCCCGGCGGCGCCGCCGAGCAGGCACAGGCTGCGAAAGCTGAACACCGGCAGCTCAGACAGCGCCAGCTTGATCATCGGCCAGTTGAACCCCCAGCCCAGGGTGAGCGCGACCAGCACCCACAGGATGGATGCCGGAAATCCGTGGCGCTCCTCGCGCCTCAAACCGGCTTCTCGGCGTTCAATGCGAATTCGATCGCGCGCCGGTCGGCGCTGGCGTAGTCCGTTTCGCCGCGTTGTACCGCCGTGCACAGCTGCTCGAATTCGGCGCTGTCCAGATTCTCGATGCGCCGCTTCACCCAGTCGGCAGCGCTGGCGGCGATCAGGCGCCGAATGCGGCCATGATGCGACAGTCGCTGGCTGGCGCAAGCCAGCGCGTGCCGCTCGATAGCGTCAGCCAGCTGCACGACGCCGCCGCCACTGGTGGCCACGGTGCGCATGACCAGCGGCGTCCAGGCGTCGTAGTGGCGCAGCGACAGCATTCCCAGGAGCTCGCGTTCGGTGCGATCGGCGAGCGGCAGATCGGCTTTGTTGACCACGAGAATATCGGCGATTTCGAGGATGCCGGCCTTGATCGCCTGTACTTCATCGCCGAGGCCGGGCGGGCAGACGACGATGCGCGTATCGGCGATTTCCGCCACTTCGACTTCCGACTGCCCTGCGCCCACGGTCTCGACGATGACGTGTTCGTAGCCCGCGGCATCGAGCAGGTCGATCACGCGCGCCGCAGTGCGCGACAGCCCGCCGCCGTGGCCGCGCGAGGCCAGCGAGCGGATGAACACGCGCTCGTTCGCCTGATGCTCGCCCATGCGGATGCGATCGCCGAGTATGGCGCCACCGGAAATCGGGCTCGAAGGATCGACCGCCACCACGCCGACGCGCGACCCGCGCGCGAGCCACTCGCCGATCAAGGCGCTGACCAGCGTCGATTTGCCCGCGCCGGGGGGGCCGGTAACCCCGAGCACGTGCGCGCGTCCGAGGTGCGGATGCAGCTGATGCAGCAGCGCCCTGCCGGCGGCGGTTTCATTCTCCACCGCCGACATCGCGCGCGCCAGCGCGCGCCGCTCGCCGGCGAGGATGGCGGCCAGCACCTTCGCGTTGGCCTGGAGCTCGGCGTTCATGCAGAGGATGCGCGCTTGCCGATGAAGTCGCGATGGCGTTTGACGATGTGTTCCGGAAACGGCACCGACTTGCGCGCCGCGGTGTCGATATGGGCACCGACGATCTCCGCCGTCGCCGCCTCCGCCCCGCTTTCGCTTTCGTACATGCGGTGGAGGAAATGGATGGTTTTCGGCTTTGCTTCGAGCAATTCCGAGGTGATGCGCACCAGCGCGCCGGCGTGCAGTTCGCGCTTGAACAGGGTGCGCATGTCGAGCGCCGCCATGCCGCGCCCGTTCGTCTTGAAATAGCTGGTGGTCATCCCGAGCGCGGCGAACAGGTGCCAGGTCGCTGCGTCGAAGAACGCGGTGTAGAACTGCACGTTCATGTGATCCATGTGGTCCAGCTGCCACGGATAGACCACTCCGCGATAGGTTTCGATGGCATATTCCGCGGACATCGCGGCGCGCCTCAGACCACGATCAGCGGCTGGCCGAAGCCGAGTTCACGCCGCAGGGTGGCGCAGATTTCGCCATGGGTGCAGCCGGCTTCGGCGGCCTCGACCACGCGCGCAAAAATATTCTGCCTCGGATCGTTGGCCGCGGCGGCCAGGCCGTCCTGAGCCGCCTGCACCGCGGCCTGCGAGCGCCGAGCCTTGTACGCTTGGAACGCCGCGATATGCGCGCGCATCTTCTCCGGATCGGGGGTGGGCAGCGCCTGGCGATCGCTGCGGCCTTCTTCCACCTGGTAGGCGTTGACCCCGACCACCGTCTGCTGGCCCGACCCGATTCTCTCCTGAAAGCTGCGCGCGGATTCGCCTATCATCTTCTGCGGGAGGCCCTGCTCCACCGCACGGTACATGCCGCCGGCGGCATCGACTTGGGCCATGACGGCGAGGATCTTCTGCTCCATTTCGTCGGTAAGCGCTTCGATATAGTAGCTCCCGCCCAAGGGGTCGATCACGTCGGTGAGGTGCGCTTCCTCGCGCAGGATGTTCTGCGTGTTGACCGCGATGCGCGCGCCGAACTCGGTCGGGCAGGACAGGGCTTCGTCGTAGGCATCGGTGTGCAGCGACTGCAGACCGCCGAAGATGCCGGCCATCGCCTGGATGGTAACGCGCGCAATATTGTTGAGCGGCTGCTGCCGCGTCAGGTCGACGCCCGAGGTCTGGCCGTGAAACTTGAAGCGCCAGGAACGCGGGTCGCGCGCGCCGAAACGCTCGCGCGTAATGCGCCCCCAGATGCGCCGGCCGGCGCGGAACTTGGCGATTTCCTCAAACAGGCTGACCGAGATATCGAAGAAAAAGGTGAAGCGCGGCAGGAAGGTATCCGGCGCCATGCCGCGCGCCGCGCAGTCCTCGGCGTACTGGATCGCCGAACACAGCGTGAACGCCATCGCTTCGGCCGGCGTGGCGCCTGCCTGCTGCATGTGCTGCCCCACCACCGACACCGGATTCCAGTTGGGCAGTCGCTGCTGGCAGAATTCGATGTGATCGATGAGGATGCGCCGCGCGCCCGGCAGCGCGATACGAAAAAACATGTGATTGGCGACGAAATGGCTGAGGTAATCGCTCTGGTTGGAAGTGCCGCTGATCTTGCTCCAGTCGACGCCGCGCTTTTTGGCGGTCGCCAGCATCAGCGCGAGCAGGCCAAACGGCGTAGGATCGTTCATGGCGCAGGAGGTGCGCGCCAGATCCACGCCTTCCAGGCACTGATCCATGTGCTCCACCGTGTTCACCACCACGCCGCAGGTGCCGAGCAGTTCCGCGTGCACCTCGTCCATGTCGTAGCCGCGGAACACCGAGTTGCAGGGAATCAGCGACACCGCCGTGGTGCCCTGGGCGATCATGTCGAGCAGGCGTGCGTTGTAGTCGCGCGGCGTGCCGAGGCCGATCAGCTGGCGCTGGGTCCAGGTGCGGCCGCGATGCATGCTGGCGTAAATGCCGCGGGTGTAGGGCGGCTGACCTGGATAACCGAGGTCGGTGGCGTAATCGCCGTGCCAATCCTGCGGCGTATACAGCGGCTTGATGGCGATGCCCGAACGATTGCACGTCGGTTTGTCGCTGGCGACGCTCGCGGCGAATTCCCGCTGCCATTGCTCCGCACCGGTTTCCTGCGCGGACCATTTGCTTGCTTCCAGTGGCTTGTTCATATGCGTCTCCTCTCAAACACTGACCGCGCGCCGCGCGTCGGCGAGGCGGCCGACCTCGGCCGCAATTTCGTCGAGCCCGCTGCCCGGGTGGAACACCTTGGCCACGCCTGCTTCGAGCAGCATGGACTCGTCCGCGTCGGGCACGATGCCGCCGACGATCACTGCGATATCCTTCAGGCCGGCCGCGTTTAAGGCCTGCATCAGTTTGGGCACGATCAAGTGGTCGGTCGCGAGCGACGATAGCCCGATGACGTCGACGTCCTCTTCCATCGCCAGCTTGACCACCGCCGGGATGTCCTGCCAGGGCGGGGTGTATACCACCTCCATGCCAGCATCGCGCAGGAAGGAGGCGACCACGCGGCTGCCGCGATCGTGGCCGTCGAAGCCGATCTTGGTGATGAGTACCTTGGGCGGATGGGTCGTCATGATGGGCTGCCTCGCAAAGGAAAAAAGTTCACGTTTTCTGCGCCTCGCGCAGCAAGCGCAGAAAACTGCGCGCGATGCTGCGCGGGGAGCTCTTCCCGCTGTCGCGGAACCAGTGCTGCGACCAGTTGAGCGCGCCCAGCAGCAGCAGGCGGAAGCAATGCCGATCCGTCTCCGGCGGCAGCGGCAGGGCCGCCACCAGTTCTGCGAACAAGCGGTCGTAGCCATCGCGCAATTTTGTCAGGCGCGCCGCGGCCTTAGGCACGTCCTGCGGCAGCACGCGGATCACCACCAGCGCGTAATCTCCGGTCTTGAGCAGGGCTTCCAGATGCGCCACCGCCGCCGCCTCTAGACGCTGCCAGGGTTCGTCGTGCCGGGCGATGGCGGCGCGAACCTTCTCCGTGATCAGCCGCACCCCCTCCTCGTATACGGCGACCAACAGGTCTTCCTTGGCGGCAAAATGGTAGTACAGCGATCCGGGCAGCATGTCGACCGCCGTCGCGATATCGCGCATCGAAGTGGCAGCATAGCCTTTCTCGCGAAACAGGCGCGCCGCCTCGTCCAGGATCATGGGCAGACGGTTGTCGCTGCGCGGAATGCGTAAAGTTTGGGCCACGGGTCAGGTATAAATAGAAAAACAAACGACTGTTTGCTTTATAGTCGATATCGGCCCGCCGGTCAAGCGCGCCGCTGCCGGAACTCTCGCGCCGGTTCTCGGCTAGAATAGCCGCAGGCCATAATTCCAGACTGCTATTCGCGGCTTACGGGTTTCACCACGCCGCAGAGGGATTGCGGCGCCAATGCCAGAGGGCGACAGCGGATGAAGATCACCAAACTTCAAGTCTACATACTGCGCGCGCCCGACACCGGCAGGCCGCACTGGGTAAGCCATTTCGTCGTTCCCAAGGCGAACGAAATCCTGGTGCGCTTGCACACCGACGACGGCGTCGAGGGCATCGGTATTGCCACCAGCTACACGCCGATCGAAGCCGCGATCCACGCCTTTCGCAGCGGTATCGGCGAGCTGATCGTCGGTGCCGATCCCCTGGCGCCCGAGCAGCTGTATCAACAGCTGTTTGCGCTGACCTGGCAGCGCCTGGCGCACCAAAAGGGCTGGACGCGAGAAGCACTCGTGCGGATCTCCGCCGCGGTCGACATCGCCTGCTGGGACATCATGGGCAAGGCGGCCGGACTGCCTTTGTACCGGCTGTTTGGCGGTTACCGCAGCGAGGTGCCCTGCTACGTCACCTGTGCCTATTATCGCGACGGCAAGGACCTGGCGGAATTGCGCGACGAAATGCAAATGCTGAAAGCGCAGGGGCATACCGCGTTCAAGGCCAAGGCCGGGGGCGTCCCCCTGAGCGAAGACATGGAGCGATTGGCCTTGGTGCGCGAAGTCATCGGCAACGACATGGAGCTCATGATCGACGTCAATCGCGGCTGGGATCTGGCCACGGCAATCGAGGGGGCGCGGCTGCTGGAACCCTTGCGGCCGCGCTGGCTGGAAGAGCCGGTGCGCTGGGTCGACGACCGGCGCGAGCTCAAGCACCTGGCCAGCCGCACCCGGATTCCCTTGTCGGCCGGCGAAAGCGAATTGACCAGTTACGGTTGCCGCGCCCTGCTGGAAGAACAGGCGATCGAAATCCTGCAGTTCGACTGCACCATGATGGGCGGCTTCACCGAAGGGCGGAAGCTGGCGGCGCTGTGCGAACTCAATCAGGTCCAGGTCGCGCCGCACCACGACTGCTTCATCCATGCGCATATCGTCGCCGCCAGCCCCGCCGGTTGCATCGTCGAGTCCTTCACCGACCCGGAGCGCGACCCGCTGCAGGCCGAGTTGTTCGAGGACCCGCCGAAGATCGCGAACGGCCGTTTGACGCTGAAGGAAGCGCCGGGACTGGGCTTGACGCTGTCGGAGGCCGCGCTCGCCAAATTCGGCGAGCGCATCCTGTAATAGCCCGTTGCAAAATTAATTTTGTAACGGCCGATTCAGGGGAGTATAGGGAGATCTCCCCTCAGTTTGAAACAGCTAGGCGCGCGGCACGGCGGCCAGCCCGTTTTTTTTGGAGGCAACCAGAATGAATCGATTGCACCGCGTTCTGAGTTCGGCCTTGCTGTTGTCGCTGCTGGGCTGCGCCGCTGCACCCGCGCCGCCGGACGCGGGAAGCAACATCGCACGGATCTCACCCGAGGAACTGGCGCGCCTGCTGCCAGCGCCTCAATCCGGCCTGTCGCTGGCCGACCTCGTCCGCATGTCGAAACAAGGCGCGTCCGCCAAGGACATCATCGCCAGGATCAGGGAAACGAACTCGCACTACGATCTCAGCGCATCGCAGGCGATCGACCTGCACGCCCGGGGCGTGGACAAAGAAGTGCTGGACTATATCCAGTCGGCGCGTGCGCAGGAGTTGCGCGACCGCATGGCAGAGGAAATCAATCAGCGCGAGCAGCGCCACGCCGAGGAACTCAGGCGCGAGCAGGCGCTGCGCTACAACCAGCCTTATTACGATCCCTGGCCCGGCGGCTATCCCGGTTACGGCTGGGGTCCTGCTTACCCGTTCCGCCCCTACGGCGGTTTCTACTGGCGCCGATAGACCACCAGCGCCACGCCGATCGCCGCCAGTGCCATCCCCGCCATTGCAGCGACATTGAGCGTTTCTCCGAACATGAAGTAAGCCATCAGCGCGGTGCAGGGCGGCACAAGGTAGAAGAAACTCGCCACCGTGGTCGCTGCGCCCTTGCGGATCAGGATGTACAGCAGCGAAATCGCACCGATCGACAGCACCAGCACCAGCCAGCCGAGCGTGAGCATGAATTCGCCGGTCCAGCGCACCTGCATGGTTTCCCGGAGAAGCGCTAAGGGCAGCAGCACCAGGGCGGCGGCGCAAAACTGGATCACCGAGCCGACACGCAAATCGACCGCGCCGCAATAGCGTTTCTGGTACAGCGTGCCGGCGGTGATCGAGCCTAGCGCCAACAGCGACAAGCCCAGGGTCATCGGCGTGATGCCCGACAACGCCGTGCGGCCCAGCACCACCAACAACACGCCGCCGAATCCCAGGACCAGCCCCAGCCATTGCCGTGCGCGCAGTCTTTCACCGAACAGGGGCGCGCTGGCAAATGCCGTGAGGATGGGCTGAACGCCGACTATCAGTGCACTCACGCCTGCCGACATGCCGAGATGAATGGAACAGAATACGCCGCTGAGGTAGCCGCCCTGCATCAGCACGCCGACGACGGTGACGTGCGCAAGCTGCGCGATCGTGCGCGGCCAGGGCGCGCGCATCGCCAGCGCCAGCGGCAGCATCAGCGCCACCACCAGCGCAAAGCGCAATAGAAGAAAGGTCAAGGGCTCGGCGTAGGGCAGGCCGTATTTGGCGCTTACGAAGCCGGTGCTCCACAGCAGGACGAAAAGACCGGGCATGGCGCCGAGCCATAGCCGGCCGGCGCGGGTGTCAGCACGCTTCACGGACTGTCCGGCGGTTCGGAATTGAAATTGAAGAAAACGGCATGAGTGCGGTCACAAAGCCGCGCAGTATATCAAGCCGCTCATCGCAGGCGTATATCAGGGGTGCGATGACAAAAAGTGAGCCCACGCTAACTTTATTCGCACCGCGTCCAAATCTACACACTAACTACATGAATATACTAATAATTTAAAACTAAGGTTCAGCCTCTTTAGATATCGAATCAGGCCAATGCGCTGATTTCTAATACTTTTGTGCAACACACCAAATAAATATCAGTCTATTTAAAAAAGTTCTTGACATGCAATAAGTTGCGTGTAGAATTCAAATTGTTGCAGTGCAATATATCCGAATTCGAGAGGAATTGCACCGAGGATTGATGGAACTGTTCGATAACCCTTTTTTTTGGAGATTAAAAATGTACGCCACCCCCGAGCAATTCGCTGCCGCCAATAAAGCCAGCGTGGATGCACTGTTTACCGTCGCCACCGCCCAATTCGCCGCATTCGAGCGTTTGTCGGCTCTGAACTTCAACACCACCAAATCGGCGTTTGAAGACGGCGTCAGCCAGGCCAAAGCCCTGCTGTCGGTCAAGGATGCGCAAGAGTTTGTCAACCTGACCGCAGCTGCCGCACAGCCCAGCCTGGAAAAAGCGATCGCCTACTCGCGCAATGTGTACGAAGTGGCGACCCAGACCCAGGCCGAAGTCAACAGGCTGGCAGAAACCCAGGCTGCTGAAATGAACAAGAGCGTCGTTTCACTGCTGGACAAGCTGACCAAGAACGCGCCCGCCGGTTCCGACGTCGCCGTCGCTGCGGTCAAGTCCGCCATGGCTGCTGCCAACTCCGCCTACGACAGCTTCACCAAAGTCGTGAAGCAAGCGACCGACTTGGCCGAATCCAACGTCACTGCCGCTACCGCCCGCGTGGTGAAAGAAGCCGGCAAGAAGAAAGTCGCCTAATCCTTCTTCTTAAAGAAAACGCTGACAGTTCCTCCTCCTCCTTTACTGTCAGCGGCCCCGAGGGCAACCTAGGGGCAACCTAAACCCCGGGCACTGCGTCCCGGGGTTTTTTTTGCCGCCCGATTTCGCTCGTACTCCACCGGTCGTACTCGACTTTGCGTCGCGCCGCTGCGCGTATTGGCACCTGTTGTGTCGACGCAAGGCTTGTTTTGACGGCAAACCGCCCGCATATAGACAATCGATGATAGTGATCAAACGGACGGCGGCAGCGCGGTCCACACTATTCCAATAGACAAGAGGATGTCGACTATGCGATCGCGCGATCCTAGATCGTGGATGTGGGCGGAGGCGGTGGAACTGTTGCAGAACGCCGAACGGCTGCAACACCAGTTCTTCCAGCTTGGCAAGCTTCGCGGCGCGCCGTGTTGGGAGCCGCCGGTCGACCTCTACGAGAGCGGCGGTGAACTGAAGCTGCTGGTCGCGTTGCCCGGCGTCACGCCGCAGAAAGTCGAAGTCGTACTGGCGCCGGGGAACATGATCATCGTGCGCGGCGAACGCCCGTTGCCTGCCGGTTCCCGGCGCGCCGCCATCCATAGGCTGGAAATTCCCTATGGACATTTTGAACGCCGCATCGCCCTGCCCGCCGGCGTATTCGAGTTGATCGATCAGCGGCTGGAATACGGCTGCCTGGTGCTCGAATTGCGCCGCACTACGTGAACGAGAACGCCATGCAACTTGAACAAGCCAATCCCGAAGCCGAAGGCGAAGCCGCCGCCGCAACCGGCCCGTCCGACAGCGCAAACAACCTGCCGACGCTGCCCGATGACGCGCTCATCATCGTGCCGGTACGCAATATGGTGCTGTTTCCGGGCATGATCCTGCCGGTTACCATCGGCCGCGAGAGTTCGGTCGCCGGCGCGCAACAGGCGATCAAGACCGAGCGGCCGATCGGCGTGCTGTTGCAGCGCAATCCGGAAATCGATAGCCCCGGACCGGACGATTTGTGTCAAGTGGGGACACTCGCCAATATCCTACGCTACATCACCACGCCCGACGGCGCGCATCACATTATCTGCCAGGGTCAGCAGCGGTTTCGCGTGATCGAGATGCTCGACGGCTATCCGTTCCTGGTCGCCAAGGTAGCCAAGATCGAAGACGCCGAAGCCACGGGCACGGAAATCGAGGCGCGCTTCATGCAACTGAAGGAGCGCGCGCTCGAAGTGCTGCAACTAACGCCACAGGCGTCGCAAGAGCTGGTGGGCGCGGTGCAGGCTATCGCTTCGGCCGCAGCGCTCGCAGACATGGTTGCCGGCCTGATGGACATCAAGGCGCCGGAGAAGCAGAAGCTGCTCGAAGCCGTCGAACTGCAGCCGCGGCTGGACGCCGTCCTGGAGTTGCTGGCGCAGCGCCTGGAGGTACTGCGCCTGTCGCACCAGATCGACGAGCGCACCAAGGCCAGCATGGACGAACGCCAGCGCGAGTACCTGCTGCGCGAGCAACTCAAGTCCATCCAGAAGGAGCTGGGCGAAGGCGAGGACGGCAACGCGGCGGAACTGGCCGAACTCAAAGCAGCGATCGCCGACGCGCAGATGCCGGAAGAAGTGAACAAGCAGGCGAACAAAGAATTGAAGCGCCTGGAGCGGATGTCGGACGCGTCGGCCGAATACTCGATGATTCGCACTTACCTCGACTGGCTGATCGAGTTGCCGTGGAAAGCACCCGAGGCAAGCACCATCGACATCGCCGAGGCGCGCCGCATTCTCGGCGAGGACCATTTCGGCCTGGAGATGGTGAAAAAGCGCATTCTCGAATTCCTGGCGGTACGCAAGCTCAACCCGGACGGGCACGGACCCATCCTGTGCTTCGTCGGCCCGCCCGGCGTGGGCAAAACCTCGCTCGGCCAAAGCATCGCCAAGGCCTTGGCGCGAAAATTCGTGCGCGTGTCCCTGGGCGGGGTGCACGACGAAGCGGAGATCCGCGGCCATCGCCGCACCTACATCGGCGCCCTTCCGGGCAACATCGTCCAGGCGCTGAAGAAAGCCGGAACGCGCGGCTGCGTGATGATGCTCGATGAGATCGACAAGGTCGGTGCCGGCATCCAGGGCGACCCCTCGTCTGCGCTGCTTGAAGTGCTCGATCCCGAGCAGAACGACACTTTCCGCGACAACTATCTCGGCGTGCCGTTCAACTTGTCGCGCGTGCTGTTCATCACCACCGCGAACATGCTCGATACGATCCCGGGGCCGCTGCGGGACCGGATGGAAATCGTGCATCTTCCGGGTTACACGCAGGAAGAAAAACTCGAAATCGCGCGCCGCTATCTGGTGAAGCGTCAGTTCGCGGACAACGGTCTGGCGGCGGAACAGCTGGAGATTTCGGAGCAGGCGCTGATCGCCATCATCCGCGACTACACGCGCGAAGCCGGCGTACGTTCGCTGGAGCGCCAGATCGGTGCCGTCTGTCGCCGCGTCGCAGTGAAAATCGCGGAGGGCGAGGCGGGCAAGGTGCGCATCGAAGAAGCCGATCTCGGCGACATCCTCGGCCCCGCCAAATTCGAGAACGAAGTCGCGCTGCGCACCGCGCTGCCCGGCGTCGCGACCGGGCTTGCCTGGACTCCGGTGGGCGGAGACATCCTGTTCATCGAGGCGAGCAAGAATCCGGGCGGCGGCAAGCTGATCCTGACCGGGCAGCTCGGCGACGTCATGAAAGAGAGCGCCCAGGCCGCGCTCACGCTCGTAAAATCGCGCGCTGCGAGCCTGGGCATTGATGCCGCGACGTTCGAGCACACCGACATCCACGTGCACGTCCCCGCCGGCGCGATTCCCAAAGACGGGCCCAGTGCCGGCGTCGCGATGTTCGTCGCGCTCGCATCGCTGTTCATGGACCACAAAGTGCGCACGGATACGGCGATGACGGGCGAGATCAGTCTGCGCGGCCTGGTGTTGCCGGTGGGCGGCATCAAGGAAAAGGTGCTCGCCGCGATGCGTGCCGGCATCCGCCGGGTGATGCTGCCGGCGCGTAACCGCAAGGATCTGGAGGAAGTGCCGGCCGCGGCCAAAGAGAAGCTGGAGTTCGTGTTTCTCGACAACGTAGACGACGCGGTGAAGCTCGCCATCGAGCCCACCAATCCCTGATATCCCGGCCGGCGCGTTACGCACGCCCGGGCGATCTGCCTGCGCTCGCTGACTTTCGCTGCCTAGTGCGGAGGCAGGTAGGTGCGGATGGTCAAGAACACGGTGATGCCAATACACAAGACGAAGAACACCATTCTTAAATCGGCAAGGATTCTCTCGCGCGTCCAGACGACCAGTTCGATATCATCTTCTTGATTGGTCACGATCCATGCTCGGGGAAGAAAAAACGCAGGGTTCAAGATAGAATAGGGCGTGCTCCCCAGGCAATGGGTAAACCCACCCATTCCAGACCGTGACTCATGCCCGCCAAGAAAGGCAGGTCCGCTGCGTTCCGTCATCCTAACGAGGAGGGTCGATCGATGAAGTCGCTTGCCGCTATCCTGTGCATGCTCGCCGCGCCGCTCGGCATTCTTGTCGCGCCGTCGGCGCAGGCGCAGACCTGCCCGGAGAAGAATCTGAATTACTATCAGGCGTTCCCGGCCGGGGGCGAGTCGGATCTATCCGCCCGTCATCAGCAGATGGTGCTGAAGAAGCGCTGTTCCGCGATCGAGACCATCATTCAATACAAACCGGGTGCCGGCGGCGGCCTGATGTGGGCGCAGATGAATCAGCTTGCCGGCGACGGCCTGAACATCGTCGGCATCAACCTGCCGCACATCGTGTTTCAGCCGATGGAAGGTCAGGTGCAGTACAAGACCGACGACATCACGCCGGTGTTCTGGTTCCACTACACGCCGGACGCGCTGGTGGTGCTCGAGTCCAGCCCGTACAAGACGCTTCAGGACTTCGTGAAGGCGGCAAAGGCGGACCCCGGCAAAATCGCGCTCGGCGGCTCCGGCCTCAATTCGGCCAATCACGGCGCGCATGAGCGCCTGGATGCCGCCTTCGGCATCAAGACGAGCTACATACCGTTCAAGGGCACGGGCGACATGACCACCGCCGTGCTCGGCGGGCATGTGACCGGGGCGATGTCCTACACCGCGTTTGCGATCAACAATAAGGGCAAGATGCGCGCGCTTGCAGTCGCTATGGAAAAGCGCCATCCGCTGCTGCCCGATGCGCCCACCTTTCGCGAGTTGGGCATCGACTGGGTGGACGGGGCTTACCGCGGCATCGGCGTCCCGAAGTCCGCGCCCGCGGAGGTGAAGCGGCGCCTGTCGGATCTCTGGTTGGCGCTCAACAAGGATCCGGAGATGAAGGAACTCGCGGCGAAGAGCGGCTTCGAGCTGGTCAATGTCGGCAGCGGCGAAATGGACGCGTTCATGAAGGAGAAGATCAAACTCTACACCGAGAGCGCCAAACGCTTGGGGCTCGGTAAGTAGCTGGCGCCCCGGTATTCTCGTGCAACCGGGTCGCAAGGCGCCGACCCCGGACCAGCAATCGGCCCTCTGCCGCCCCCTATTTGCTTTGCCCTGAATCGAGGACACTATGAGAAAGACGCCACTTTATTTCCTGAAGTGGATTGCGCTGGGATTCGTGACACTGATCGCCGTCGCCGCGATCGCTGCCTATTTCATGGTGCGCGCCGCAGGACATCCCCAGGTGGATGGGGCGATGAAGCTCGCCGGGCTCAGCGCGCCGGTGACGGTGTTGCGCGACGAACTCGGGGTGCCCTATATCTTTGCGGCCAACACGCCCGACCTGCTGCGGGTTCAAGGCTTCATCACCGCCCAGCACCGGCTGATGCAGATGGAACTGTTTCGGGCTACCTGGCGCGGCGAGCTCGCCGCGACCTTCGGCGCCGACGCGCTGCCCTCCGACATTCGCATGCGCGCGCTCGGCATTCGGCGCAACGGCGAGCGTCATGCGCTCAAACTGGACCCCACGTCGCGCGCGTTTTTCCAGCATTACGTAGACGGCGTCAACGGCTACATCGGCGCCTACCAATCGGAACACCCGATCGAACTTAAGGCGGCAGGTCTGGTGCCGAAACCGTGGGGCGTCGCCGACCTGGTCGCCTTGATCCACTTTGTGCATTACACGCATGCCACCAATTTCCAGGCCGAAGTCGTCGCGCAGAAACTGATCGACAAGCTGGGCTTCGACCGCGCGCGCGAGATTTTTCCGCTGACCGTCAACCCCGACCGGAAGGCACGCACGGCGCTCGATCGGGTGCCTACGAACCGGAGCGACTGGGCCAGGCTCGATGTCGACTGGGCCGATCTGGCGGTGGCTCCGGAATCGCTTAACCACCGTGGCTTGGGCTCGAACAACTGGGCAGTGGGACCGTCGCGCACGGCCTCCGGCAAGGCCATGGTGTCCAACGATCCGCACCTGGATAACCGCATATTGCCGGGCACCTGGCATCCGGTAGGCTTGTTTTCGCCCGAGATCCAAGCGGTGGGCGCGGCGCTGCCGGGGATGCCGGGCATCCTGGTCGGCCGCACCAAGCACGTCGCCTTCGGCGTCACCAATGCCTACGGCGATGTTCAGGATTTGTACGTGGAAACCATCGATCCGGCCGACCCCAAGCGCTACCTCGATGCCGGACGCAGCGTGCCGTTCGAGGTGGTGACCGAGTCGATCCGGATCAAGGACAAGGCGGCAGAGGGCGGCTTTCGCGAGCACACGCTGCAGCTGCGCTATACCAAACGCGGGCCGGTGATCAGCGACCATCGGGGCCTTGGCCCCGGGGGCGACAAACTGCTGGTGCTGCGATCGACCGATGCCGAAGTGCTGGCGAGCGCGACCGGCATCGAAGGCTTGTTGACTGCGCCCGACGCGGCGGCGTTCGATCGTGAAGTACAGAAGATCGACCTGATGATGTTCAATTTCGTTTTTGCCGACGATCAGGGGTCGATAGCGCACCGCGCGAGCGGTGCAGTGCCGATTCGCTCGGGTGCGGATGGCGGCTTTCCGCGCCTGCCGGCGAACGACGGCAGCGACGACTGGACCGGTTTCATTCCCAAGGACCGTATGCCCGGCATGATGAACCCGGCGCGGGCCTGGGTCGGAACGGCCAACCACGACACCCGGCCTGAGGGCTTCCCCTGGTACTACACGACCTATGTGTCGCCCAACTATCGCTACACCCGAATCGGCCAAGTGCTGGGTGACGGCAAACAGATGCGCGTGGACGATCACTGGAAGCTGATGCGCGACGACCGCAATCTGCAGAGCGACGTCCTGCGCCCGGTGATCGTCGCCGCGCTCAAGGACGATCCGGCCCAGCGCGACCTCGCTGCAATCCTGGAGAAGTGGGACGGCGTCGATCGCGCCGATCAGGCGGCACCCTTGATCTACCAGGCGTTGTACCGTGAGATCGTGCGCGCGACCTTCGGCGACGAACTCGGCGAGACCCTGGTGAAGGACATGCTTTCCACCTGGTACTTCTGGCAGCAGCGCTTCGACGCGCTGGTGGCGACGCCCGATTCGGCTTGGTTCGACGATGTGCGCACGCCGGATCGGCGCGAAACGCTCGCCGACGTTATCCGCAGTGCGGCGCCGCGCGCGCGCGCAGAACTCGAGGCAATGCAAGGCAAGGACCCCTCCGCATGGCTCTGGGGCAAGGCACACACCGTGCGCTTCGTCAGCCCGCTGCGCCGCAGCGGTGCGGGGCAGGAACTTCTCGGCGGCTTCACCGAGGAGCGCTCCGGCAGCGGCGAGACGCTCAACCGCGGCGTCTACGAGTTCGACAAGCCCTTCGACGTAAAATACTTTGCGTCGATGCAGCTCGTGGTCGATTTCGGCGACCCCGACAAAATCGAGGCGGTACTTGCGGGCGGCGTCAGCGAACGCCACCTGCAAACGCATCAGAACGACCAGGCGAAACTCTGGGCTGCCGGTCAGCGCCGGCCGTGGTGGTTCAACCCGAGGCAAGCCGAGGCGAATGCGAAATCCCGAGTCGTGATCTCACCCTGAGCGTCGGGCGACGGCGCCGGCGCGGAGTTTGCCAGCGCGCGCAATCTTCGGGTGAACGCCGGCGTTTCAGGGTTGCAGCCGCAGCGTGTCGCGGGTGTGCGCGGCGACATCGGCTTCGCCCAGATGCTGCGGCTGATAGCCACCCTTGACGAAAGTCTCGGCTTGATCCGCATGGTGGCGGTCGAACAGAACGCCGCTTTGCCCGACCGGATTGATGCCGACGCTCGCGCCGGCGTCGGCGAAGTCGATCACCCGCCGCGTCGAGGGACCGGAGCTCACCGACCAGGGTGCCGGGCCGATGGCGCCCGACAGGTTGTTGGGGGTCTCGCGGCCGCCGGGCACGTCGAACGGGCCGATGTTGAACAGCCTGTTCAGAGGCGCTTGGCGACCCAGCGGGTGGGCGTGCGTCAGGGTATGCGCCCTGCCCCAGGTCCATCCTGCCGGGTCCTTGCCAAGCTTCTCCTGCAGATGCGCGAGCGTCGCGCGCCACGCCGTTTTCATGGTGTCGGCGCGACTCTCGACCGGCGGCGTGTTGCGGTTGTCCCACCAGGGAGACGCCGGATCCGCAGCCAGTCGCGGCAACGCAAAATCCAGGGCCCGGGTTCGCAGCAGGATTTTGAACTGCGCCTCGCCCATTTCGTCGGCCATGGCACCGACGGCCAGCTGATAGCTGAGCTGACTGAACAGCGTCGCCGCCACCGAGTCCAGCGTGAAGTTGCCGTTCCAGGCCGCCATCTGGTCGAGCAGGGCGCGCTCGCCGGCATCGGTGACGACTTCCCGCAACACCGGCAGCAGCGGCTGCAGCAGGCGCGGTCCATAGTCGTTCTGGGTATCGAGCTGCACCATCTGGGTATTCTTTACGTCCCACTTTATCGCCGGATCGCGCAGCAACTGGTCGATGCGCCGGGCGCGGTCCGGCAACACATAGTAGCCGGGCACCGGCACGCCGCTGGCGGGTTTGGGCTGATGATTGGCCGACATGATGTAGCCACGCGCAGGGTTTTCTTCCTGCGGGTTGTCGCTGAAGGGATAGAAGCCCGGCTTGTCGGACTCGGCTGTGCTGCCATCGAGAATGAACACCGGGTTCACGCCGGCCGGCAACCTCGGCAGTTTTGCCGCCGCCCACCAGCCGATGTCGCCCGCCGCACTGGCCCACATCACGTTCAGTCCGGGCGCATGAATCCTGCTCGCGGCGGTGCGCGCCTTGGCGAGCGTATCGGCACGGTTGAGCTCGTAGAAGGCTTCGAGGATAGGATTTTCCGTTTCGAGAAACGCCCACCACATGGCAATCGGCGTCTTGCCTGCGACCTCGCCCAGGGCATCGTTGACGATGGGGCCGTGCGGCGAACGGCGCAGGCTCAGCTTGACCGGATCTGCACCTTTGACGACGATGGTTTCCTCACGGCTTTGCAACTCCGTCCACTGGCCGTGGTACCAGACCTGGTTGGGGTTGCCGGGATTGATCTTCTCGGCGATCAGATCCATGTCGTCGTTTTCGAACATGGTCAGGCTCCAGCCGAACGCCGTGTTGTGACCAAGCAAGGCCATCGGATTCAGCGCCGCATAGTGGCCATACAGCTCGAAGCCGGGGGCGGACAGGTGCGCTTCGTACCAAACTGCAGGCGCAGAAAAAGCAATGTGCGGATCGCCCGCCAGCAGAGGTTTGCCGCTGGCGACGCGGCTGCCGGCGATGGCCCAGGCGTTGCTGCCTTCGAACTGCGGCAGATGGGTGTCCTGCAGCGCCTGCAGGCTGAGGCCGCCGATCCGGGCCAGATCCTGCCAGTCGCCGCGAGACAGGGCTGCGTTCGCGCCCGCCGCCGCTTCCAGCACGCCCTCCGGATGCCAGTCGATGTCGAAAATCTTCAGGTAGTCCGCGCCCAGCTTGTCGCGCACATAAGTCAGCGCCGGGTCGGTGCGCAACGTGGCGGCGAACGTGTAGGCCAGATAACCGGTAACGGCGATCGTGTCCTCCGGTGTAAATGCGCGCTTCGGTATCCCCAGAATATCGAACTCCAGCGGCGCCGGGCGCGTGTTCTGGTACTGATTGATGCCATCCAGATACGCGAGCAGCGCCCGGTATGCGGGCGTGTTCCGGTCCATCTTCGCTGCGTAAGCGCCGGCATGCGCGCGGATGCCGAGGGTGCGATACAGCCGATCGATCTCCACCAGCTTCGGGCCCAAGATCTCCGCCAGTTCCCCCTTGGCGAGGCGGCGCACCATTTCCATCTGGAACAGGCGATCCTGCGCGTGCACGTAACCCAGCGCGCGGTACAGATCGGCCTCGCTTTCGGCGCGGAGGTGCGGCACGCCGCGCTCGTCGTAGCGTACGCTGACGGGGGCTTGCAGCGCAGCCAGACTGAGACTGCCCGAGCGCTGCGCTTGTTTGGAATTCAGGTACCAGGCAGCGCTCGCCAACGTGAGTACCAGGCTGGCGACCAGAGCAATGCCGATGTACTTCAGGATACGATTCATGAAACTTGTTTTCCTATATTGGAGACCGGGGCTGAGTAAGCTCTGTTGCGTCGGGGACATGAGCGATATCTTTTTAGAGGGACTCTTCCTCACCGAACCGCTTGCGCGTGGTGTCCGGCAACGTCCGGTCGCCTTCTCCGAGCCCTCTTTGCATCAACACCGAATCTACCCAGCGTCCGAACTTGAAACCGACGCTGGGAAGCAGCCCGGTGCGCACGAATCCACAGGCAGCATGCAGGCCGATTGAACCGGCATTGCCGCTGTCGCCGATCACGGCTATGAGTTGACGGTAGCCCGCGCCGGCGCAGGTCTCGATCAGCGCCTTCAGCAGCGCTCGCCCTATGCCCCTGCCGATATAGTCGGGGTGGATGTAAATCGAATCCTCCAGCACAAAGCGATAGGCCGGGCGCTCGCGATAGGGCGCAGCATAGGCGTAACCGGCAATCTGCCCGCCCGCCTCTGCCACCAGGTGGGGCAGGCCGCGCGCGAGCACGTCGGCGCGCCGCCGCGCCATTTCACTCACATCCGGCGGCAACAGCTCGAAGCTCGCCAGGCCATGCAATACGTGGTGGTCGTAGATCGCGGTAATCGCCGGCAGGTCCTCGGATCTGCTTGCGCGCACGTTGGATTTGAATTCGCTCTGCGCATCTTGCTCGGTATTCATAGCGGGGAAGTTTGCCAGACCGCGCCGGTTTCGTCGATCGTGGCAGTAGTGGGAAATCGAACGTTCGGCATGGCCAGGCCAAACACACAGGAGGGGATCTGAGGGTATCTTGCTGCGCCCGGAATGCACGCTCATAATGTACCGGCCCCATCCTTCAGGAGACCCGCATGAGCACACCCTACCTGCCCGGCAAGTTCGTCTGGTTCGAGTTTCTGACCCAAGATATCGACAAGGCCATCGACTTCTATGACGGCCTGTTCGGCTGGCGCTCGGCGCGCGTGCCCATGGGCGACGGTGAACCGTACCCGATGATCAACAACGGCGATCAGGCGATCGGCGGCTACCGCAAGGGACCGCCGGGGGTGAAGAGTCACTGGGTTTCCTACCTCTCGGTGCCGGATGTCGACGCCTCGCACAGCGCCGCGGTGGCCGCTGGATGCCGCATCATGATGGCACCGACCGACTTCGGTCCCGTGGGGCGAGCGGCTGCGATGGCCGACCCGACCGGAGCATCGTTTTGCGTATGGAAGGGCGCCAATGGCGATCCGCCCGACGTCGAGAAGACCCCGATGGGCGGCTGGTTCTGGAACGAACTCTGGACTTCCAACGACCGCAAGGCGCTCGCGTTCTACGAGACCATGTTCGGCTTTACGCACGACGCAATGAACATGGGGCCGACGACCTACTACATGCTCAAGAAGGACGAACGGCCCCGCGCCGGGCTGTGCCAGTCGGTGAACCCCGACGCGAAGTCGATGTGGCTGCCGTACGTGGCGGTGCCCGACTGCGACGGCACGGCAAGGAAGGCAGCGGCCTTGGGCGGTGAAGTGGTGACAACGCCGCGCGACATTCCGGGGATCGGGAGGTTCGGCGTTGCTGTGGACACCATGGGTGCGGCGGTGGCCTTCATCACGCCAAACGCCTCGTGATTACCGAAGCTTGACAGGCTCAAAGTAACCACGCCGGGCGCGGATGCTGAATTAGGTCTGTTCCAAAAATGATGCGGAACACGGGCAGGCGCGTCGGTCGGCGGGATTGCGCTGCGCTCAGCGCTTGCGTTTCGATCGTACGGATGGGCCCTACCGTTCGCAACGCAGTTGCGCGCGGCGGCGGCATTGAAAGGCAACTCGCGGCCACAACCGACCGGCCAAGGTGGTCACCCAATTTGAATAGCTAAGGCGCCCCCTGACCTCGCTAAATGTCCGCTACCCGGCGAGCAAATTAACGTCCACGTTGCCTGGACCCGGCCAGAACCGGACCTCCAAGTTCATTTCCCAATGCGGTCGTTGGTGACGGTGTCAGGACATATCCGAGTTGTGTTTATCCCGCTCATCGTGGTTGAGGAAACAATCGCTTGCGCGTAGCATGAATGTTCCAAACGCCGCGTGTTGGGTCGTACTTATAGGATAAGACGGAATTGGGAGTCCAATTTCCTGTTGGGCCATTTGAGCTGATATGACAGAGAACGCCAGCAACAAGCAGGTAAGCATGTGGTTGAGCCTCGGGATTTTCTTTATGCCGTATTTGTTTGCTTGGGTACTGTTCGGACGAGGGTACAGTCGAAAGGCGCGATTCGCTGGATTCGGATGGTTTGCCTTGTGGATTCTCTTAGCCTGGATGCTCGGCAAATATAGGCGGTAGCATCATAGGCAATGACCTATACGCTTTCCGTTCACGCTGGGCGTCCGCTCTCTGAATCGCTCTACTTCCGCTCAGGGTCGAGAACACTCAGTGACGACTGGCCGCTTCCAGGAGTCGGAATTTCACTGACCGCTTTCCGGCGATAAATTGGAAGAGATGACGGTCGCGTCGCGACCCACAAGAGCCGCTCGGTTCTCTTCGCCGTGGCGGTCAGCTGTCTGAGGCAAAGCCGCCGCTCGCAATCGTTCCTGGTTTCTCGGCTAGCGGACGACTGCCAGCCTTCATCTCTGAAAAGCTCTGACAGTGAATCCGTTCAGGACTTTCGAAGCCGCCCGGACATCCTCAGGCCATCGCGGATGTTCAGCCCCATCAAGCCCAGATTGGTGGCCCCTGCCAAGAGTTCCAATCCCTGCACCAGATAGAACGTCGTGTCGAATGTTCCCGCCGCCGCCCATCGGTTCAAGAAGATCGCACATGGAACAAGGATCAACACGCCATTGGCCGCGATGAAGGGCATTCGTTTCTTTTTCGCTGCGATGAGTCGTCCCTGCCGGGACTTCGACAAAGCGAGTCCACTGGCACCTGTCGCCACAATGGCGGGTATCAGAATGAACAGTCCCGGCATTACGATAAAGGCTTTTACTATGGCAATGGTGCCCGGAGAGCCCAATAGCTCGGAAAACAGTGTGGCGCTGAAGAAACTGGCAATAGTCAGTGTAGCCAGCAAGCCTGCGAGAAAATGGATTCGTTGCGTCATCGCTTGCTCTCCGGCTCGCTCGCTCATTAAGGGCCAACGCAGAGATTGGGCACGGTCAAGCGACTGAAGAGGTGCGGCGAGGCAACGGCAGACGATGGGTACTGCTCCAGTGCGTTCTGGAAATCCGGGTGGGTGAACGCGGCACGGAAGTGCGCCACCGACTCCCAGATCGCGTAATTGAGAAACACCGTGCTGCCGGCAATGCCACGATGCAACTGGGTGGAAATGTAACCAGGTTGTTGCTTCATCCAGTTTGCGTCGCTTTCCCAAGCCTTGAGCAAGGCTGGAACGTCGGATTCAGCGACTTCAAACACATTGACGAGTACGACCGGCGAAACATCCGACGCCAGTTGCTGAAAGATCGGCACATTTTTATCAAGCGGGCGCAACGCAAGCATTGTAGGACTCCTTCTGATGACGTTGAGGATCAGGACGCATTGACCGACGAAAGGTGCCGCTCCAGGGCCACAAGGACTTGCTTTGCGCTCTGCAATTCAGACAGAGTCAGCCCTTGCCCGAGCGATCTTGCCCATACGCGTTGCAACGCCATCGCAGCGTCATAGGCCGCTTGCCCTTTAGCTGACAGCACATGAAGGGGGGATCGTTGATGTCGAGGGTTCGAATGCGATTCGATCAGACTCTCAGCGACCGCAAGGTTCAACTGCTTCTGCACGCCCTGTCGAGTGACCCCCATCGCCGCCGCGATTTGCGGCGCAGTTTGTGGTTCTCCTGCCATGGCGATGGCACCCAAGACCTGCCAACGCGCACTAGTCAGACTGAGCGGCTGGACCAGCCTGTCGCCCTGTTCCAATAGCTTTGCATTGAGGCGAAAGACGCTGAGTATGATCTCCGTCACTGCATCGACGGATTTGGAGTCCTTCGCCAAGGCGTTTGTCCCGTCCAGAAAATGGTGAAGATCAGCTAATTGCCAACAAGTCTACTATTCGACAACCGGTTGTCAAGTATCTTTGTCGTATGGCTTCGTACCCTTAAGAAAGCGGACCCGTTCAATTTCAGGATGACCGCTCTGGCCGAGCTTCACGGGCTCAGCCCGGCATCGCAGACGTCTGCTGTCTGGGGTGTTGCTGACGTCTAATCTTCGTAATCTAGCGTTAACCGAATGACAGCAACTGGCCGAAACCGGGAACTCAAGGTTGGCATTCAATACGATCAGCACGAACCGCTACTATCGAGAAGCACCAGTGTTAGCCAATCACTTTCGTTGAGTTTCGCGCCGCCGAAAAGCACAACCTGCTATTGTCTAATGCAGCGCCTGGTCGGTAAGTGCCATATCGTTGCTAGTCATGAGTTTTTCGATATCGATCAGGATCAGCATGCGCTGATCGACCGTCCCGAGACCAATGATGTATTCGGTTTCCAGGCTGGCGCCGAACTGCGGCGCTTCACGGATTTGCTCGGCCGAGAGCTGTAGCACGTCGGATACGCTGTCGACCACCATGCCCACTACCCGGTGAGCGACGTTCAGGATGATCACTACCGTGAACTGGTCGTACTCGGCCTTGGCGAGGCCGAACTTGATGCGCATGTCGATGACCGGCACGATTACCCCGCGCAAGTTGACCACCCCCTTGAGAAATGGCGGGGCGTTGGCGATGGTGGTAGGCGCCTCGTAACTGCGGATTTCCTGCACCTTTAGAATCTCGACGCCGTATTCCTCGTGGCCGAGGGTGAAGGTGAGAAACTCGTTGGCCAGCTTGGCTATGGCGATCTGCGGCGGAGCCGCGACATTGCTCGTTGGGGCCTGCACTGATTGCGTCATGATTGATCTCCTGCAAGTTTCAAGTTACGCGGAAGACAGCAGCTTGCGCGGCGGCTATTGCCCGAAGATCGAGTAAGGACGGGGCTTTCCACGCAATGCTGTCAGTTCAATGATCGCCCCGGGTTAGAACTCAGTCCACTCTTCCCCGCCGCCAGCCACTTTGGGTGGTTTGGCCTTAGCCGGGGAATGCTGACCATTAGCCTTGGAACCAGGATGCTGAACGAGCGTTACCGGTTTGCGCGGTGCGGGCAGTGCCGTGTGCTTGGCCGCCGCCGGCCTTGCCATTGCCACGTGCCCCGTCTGCTGCGTCATCTTGAAGATAGCGACCGCGGTGGCCAGGTTGCCCGCTTGCTCTTCCATGCTCTCGGCCGCCGCTGCGGCTTGTTCGACAAGGGCCGCGTTCTGCTGCGTCACTTCGTCCATCTGCGTGATCGCGGTGTTCACCTGCTCGATGCCGGCGCTCTGCTCTTGGCTTGCGGCCGTAATCTCGGCCATGATGTCCGTCACCCGCTTCACCGAAGCCACGATCTCTTTCATCGTAGTGCCGGCTTCGTCCACGAGTTTCGTGCCCGCGCCGACCTTTTCCACCGAGTCGCCGATCAACTCTTTGATCTCTTTCGCCGCTGCCGCGCTTCTTTGCGCCAGCGTGCGCACCTCGGTCGCCACCACCGCGAAGCCGCGGCCCTGTTCTCCAGCCCGCGCCGCTTCCACCGCCGCGTTCAAAGCGAGGATGTTGGTCTGGAACGCGATGCCGTCGATGACGCTGATGATGTCGACGATTTTCTTCGACGATTCGTTGATCGAGCTCATGGTGGTCACCACCTGCCCGACCACGGCGCCGCCTTTCACCGCGACTTCGGATGCGCCTGCAGCCAGTTGATTCGCCTGTTTCGCATTCTCCGCGTTCTGCTTCACGGTCGAAGTCAGTTCTTCCATGCTGGATGCGGTCTCCTCCAGGCTCGATGCTTGTTCTTCGGTGCGGCTCGACAGATCGGTGTTGCCCGAGGCGATTTCCTTCGACGCCACGTTGATCGATTCGGTCGATTCCTTGATCTGGGTCACAATCTCGGTGAGTTTCTCGACCGTCAGGTTGGCGTCGCTTTTCAACTGATCGAACGTGCCCTTGTACTGCGTGGTGATCTTCTCCGTCAGATCGCCCTTCGAGAGCGCACCCAGCACCCGCACCACTTCGTTTACCGGGCCGACGATGGCGTCCAGAGTGGCGTTCACGCCTTCGACTACCTTGCGGAAGTCGCCCTGGTGCTTCGCCGCTTCGGCGCGGGTTTCGAGCTTACCTTCCACCGCCGCCTGCGACAGCATGTTGGCATCGGCCACCAGCGCGTTGACCGCGTCGATGCAAACGTTGAGGTTGTTCTTGAGGGTATTGAAGTCGCCGTTGTACGTATCGGTGATCTTGGCCGGAATCGCGCCCTTGGAGATTTGGTCTACATAACTCGCGGCTACGTTCAGGGGGCCGATCACCGCATCCAGCGTGTCGTTGACGCCCTTGACAATGGCCTGGAAGTCGCCCTGGTGCTTGGAAGCGTCGGCGCGCGTAGACAGCTTGCCGTCAACGGCCGCCTTGGCGAGCATGCTGGCGTCGGCGATCATCGCTTGCACCGCAACTTGCATGGAGCGCACGGAATTGGCCAAGGCGCCCACTTCGTCCTTGCTGTTTATGTCAAGCCTGAAGTTGAAGTCGCCAATGGCCATCTTGTCGGCACCCTCCACCAGTTTCCTGGTAGGGGCGGTGATGCTGCGGGTGATGAGCCAACCGAACGCGGACGCGAGCACACCGGCAACGACGGCAAGAATGATCAGCAAGCGCAAGGCGTTCGCGGCAGTCTCTCCCGCGTCCTTGCCCGCTTTGTCCATGATGTTGACCTGAAACTTGATCAGTTCGTCCACCGCGCCGATGTAGTTCGCCTGGGTGGTGCGCAGCCCGCCCTGCATCAGGGCGACGTAGTCGGCCTTTTTCTCAGCTTTGAGCAGTTCCAGGAATTTGTCCTGGTCGACCACGTAGGCGGTACGGGCATCCTTGATCTTCTTCAGAATTTCCTTGCCCTTGTCAGACCGGACGGTCTTGTCGAGCTTTTCCAGATTGTCGGTGATGATCTTGCGCTGAGGCGCGATCGCATCGAGCGCTTTCTGCTGCTCGGCGCCGTTGAACAGGGCGGCGTTGCGCAGGTTGCGGGCGATGACGTTGATCGCCCGGACCATGTCATTGGCCTGGACGGTCTTGGGGAAACGGTCGCTGGTCAGAAGTTCGACGTCCTCGGCCAGCGCCGAAATGCGGGTGCTGCCGAACACCGCGATGACGATCAGCAAAGCGAGGGTGACGGCAAAGCCCATGCCGAGCCGGACGCCAATCTTCATATTTGAAATATTCATGATTCCCCCCTCCATATAGGTAAGCTTGCAGATCTGAAGTCAGCACCCTCAACTCAACGCTCGGATAGATCCAATGGGAAGATGTGCCTGACTCTCGTAGAAATGGGCCTGAGACACGCCACACCTCCACGTGTGTAGGTATTACGGCACGATTGCCAGTACCTTGAGCTTGCGAACAGATATGCTTATCGCCCTCATTTCTGGCATTGCCGTCTTTAGCGCAACCGCAGATCTGCTTCCACTTCGGCGTCCAAAGCAGTCCTGTGATTCCCTGCCCGGGTCGCAAACACGCTTTTCGGAGTGGTTAATCGGCCATGCGCATGTAGCGGTTTGCAGTACACGACAAGGTCTGATAAATGAACGTGGAGGAGGCAGCTAAGAACAAGATGTAGCACCGAGGCGATTCCAAAAGGCCCTTGGCACTTTCGCCCGGGGCTTTTTTTCGAGCTCTTTTGGTGGCGGTGACGGACGGATACGCCAACGACGGGTTACTGGCACGAACCGGCCGTTCGTAGGCGCAGTTTTCGGTTCGTCTCAGCGGCTGTTCCTGGCCGGGAGTGTGAGGTCGCCAACGGCGGCTTCGTAGAACTCCAGTTCGCAGATCATAGGTTTGGCGGGCCGGCAGCTTTGGAGAAAGCTGACTGGCCGAAATGGGTCGTATGCAGGCAATGCCGCTTGGAAATTGCTCGACAGAACGACTCCCGACCATCCTAACTAAAACAGTTTCACGATCCCGATTCCGACGCAGGCGGCACCCCATGCGCTTCCCAGCTCCCCCCCACCTCAGTCACTCCGCGCTTGAGTTCCTCCAGCGCGGGTAGCACCTCATCGGGCGCGCCGCGAACGCCGAGTTCGATATGCCGGCGCCGGCCGCCCTCGGCCACGCTGGGCAGGCTGAACACCTTGAGCCCGCGGTATTTGACCTCGACCGCTTCCATCAGCGGCGTCAGCGTGCTCTCGGCCGAGTCGTACACCATGATGGAAGCCTCGGCTTCCGGCCGTCGGTGGAACAAATGAACGTGGCGATTGTCGAGTACCCATTCGACCATGGGCCAGGCCATGATCGGGAAGCCCGGCACGAAGTGGTGTTCCGCGAACGAGAAGCCGCAAATGCGGTTGTAGCTATTGGGGATGATGCGCGCGCCACGGGGAAATTCGCCCATCTTGAGGCGGTTGGGCGTGGTGTCGGCGCCGAAGCGGCCGCGG
>Ga0334722_10000202_pt1 | contig 89022 bp, 84 predicted proteins | sample C3_bottom_MG_FD_207210 | JGI IMG/M metagenome (GOLD analysis project Ga0334722, IMG submission 207210) | Sediment microbial communities from Yellowstone Lake, YNP, Wyoming, USA - C3_bottom | ecosystem: Environmental > Aquatic > Freshwater > Lake > Sediment | place: USA: Wyoming | collected...
ACCTCGCGCGCGGAGGACACGGCAGGCTCGCTGTCCTCTATATCGCCCCACAGCCGCATGGTGACCCCGACCAGGTCGTGGCCCGCTTCTTTCAGCAGGGCCGCGGCCACGGAGCTGTCCACGCCGCCGCTCATCGCAACGACTACTTTTCGTCTCACATCCTGACGGCCTCTCCGCCGCGCTTTATCTCGCCAACGACCTTGCCCTCGCGCTTCATCTCGCACCTGCCGTTGAAGGCAAACCCCTCGTCCACCTGCAGGGTCGGTGCGGCTATGTCGCCGGTAAAAGAACCCGGCGCCATGAAGTGCGCCTTGGCTGTAACTGTGATATTTCCGTTTATTTTACCGGAGGTTATGAGCGTACCCACACTCAGGTTGCCCGTTACCTCCGCAGAGTCGCCGACTATCAGGGTGTCTTTCGTGAAGACCTCGCCTTCGAGCCTGCCGTCCACGCGTATCGTACCCTCGAAGTTCAGCACGCCCCGAAAATCCGTACCCTTTCCCAAAAAGGCCACTACCTCGTGCACCTCCGGGTGGCCCTTCGCCTTTCTGAACATTACAGTACCCCCTTTCAACCCCTCAAAGTCTCAAGCAACCTGTCGAACTCTGCGTCAGTATAATATTCTATCTCTATGCTGCCGCCCTTGCCGCGCGGCTTTATGCGCACCTTAGTGCCGAGCGCGCGCTTCAGCTCGTCCTCAAGCATAGCCATCTGCGCGGACGGGGCCTTCTTTTTTACAATCCGCCCCGGGGCCTTCATCCGCCTGGCCATCGCCTCCGCCTCACGGACGGACAGCCCGCGCGTTAGTATCTCCCGCCTCAGTGCCATCTGTTTCTGCGGCGCGTCCAGTGCGAGTATCGCCTTGGCGTGGCCCATACTGATAGTGCCCTCCGCCATGTCCCTCTTTATGTCGGCGGGCAGGCCGACCAGCCTCAGGTAGTTTGCGACGGTGGCGCGGTCCTTGCCGACCTTCTCGGCCATGCTTTCCTGCGTAAGCCCAAACTCCTTCATCAGCCGGTTGTAGGCCTCTGCGGTCTCGACCGGGTTTAAGTCCTCTCTTTGAATGTTCTCTATTAACGCAAGCTCGAGTACCTCTTCAGGCGACACGTCCTTTATCACCGCGGGTATCTTGTCGAGGCCCGCCATCATCGAGGCCCTGTACCTGCGCTCGCCCGCGATAAGCTCATAGCCCCCGTCCTCGCGCCTCCTAACCACCACCGGCTGGATGACTCCGCTTTTCTTGATCGAGTCTGCAAGCTCCTTTAAAGGCCCGTCCTTGAAGGTTTTACGGGGCTGATACTTGTTAGGAACTATTCGCGTTATTTCTATAAGCGCGCTCCCCTTTTGCACAGCCTCGCCCGTACCCTTGGGTATCAGCGCGCCCAGCCCCCTGCCCAGTGCGGACTTAGACATGCTCAAGTACCTCCCTGGCAAGCGACAGGTAGCTCTGAGCGCCCTTCGAGCGGATGTCGTACATTATAATGGGCTTGCCGAAGCTCGGGGCCTCGGACAGGCTTACGTTCCTTGGTATCATCGTGTGGTACACCTTTTCTCCGAAGTGTTTTCTTATCTCGTCCTCCACCTGACGAGAGAGGTTGTTCCGCTGGTCGTGCATGGTGAGCAGTATGCCTTCGATCTCCAGGGCCGGGTTAAGCGACTCGCGCACGAGGTCGAGCGTGTTCAGAAGCTGTGAGAGGCCCTCAAGCGCGTAGTACTCGCACTGCACGGGTATGAGCACCGAGTCGGCAGCAGTTAGGGCGTTTATGGTGAGCAGCCCGAGTGCGGGCGGGCAATCGATAATGATGTAGTCATAAGTACTTAGGAGCGTGGCTACGCCGTCTTTCAGTACCGTCTCCCTGCCTTCCCTTGCGACTAACTCCACCTCCGCGCCGAACAGCTCCACCCTCGACGGCACCACCATAAGGTGTGGCACTGCGGATGGCAGGGCAATCTCTGCGAGTGCCTTCTCGCCTGTGAAGTAGTCGTATATGCTGTACTCTATGGAGGAGCGGTCGAGCCCCACTCCGCTTGTGGAGTTTCCCTGCGGGTCCGAGTCTATCAGGAGGACCTTCTTTTCCGCAGCCGCGAGCGACGCCGATACGTTGACCGCGGTTGTGGTCTTGCCCACCCCGCCCTTCTGGTTTGCTACCGCTATTACCCTGGCTGATTTCATGCCTGCCGCCTTCTTATTAAAAGTTCCTGCCACTTAAGTCCTATTTCATGTTCTGCTATTTCCGAGTTCAACATCCAGCCCAGAACATCGGCGCACCCTTCGCAAAATCTCTTACTGTCTACCGTATCAACTATGGCGGGAAATGCCCAGTCCGGGGCGACTGCGCCGCCTTTTTGCGCGAGCACCAGGACCGCGTCATGGGTCAACGCCTTCAGGTTTGATATGTGCACCGACACCGGGTTCTCCGAATGGACGACAAACCTCTCGACCAGCACAAACCCGGCCCGCTTCAATGCGAGTGTAAGCGCCGCCCAGCCCTTGGGGTTCCAGTGGTGGAAGGTGAACACAAGCCTACCGTGCCTCTTGTTCAGGACGCGTCCACACTCCAAAAATATCCCGCCGAGCAGTTCGGCGTACCGCCCATTGCTGTTTTTATGCGTATCAACGGCGGAGTCTTTGTGCTCATATTCCCATCCGACGGGTTCGGGCAGGAGCTTCCTAAGCCAGACCCTGAAAAAAGCGGCAAGGTCGCTGTACTGCACGCTGTCGAAATACGGTGGGTCTGTAACGACATAGTCCACGCTTCCGGGTGGAAGGTCAAGACAGGCTGAATTCCCCTGGGCCAGCAGGAAACGTCTTTCGCCCTCCTTAAGCCCCTCATAAGAGACTGCCTCCGTACCCGAATCAACCTCGCCTTCCATGACCACGAGGGCGGCAGTCCCGCCGACCACCCTTCGCTCGACCGGCCTTTCCGCCCATATGCGGCCCCGGCGTATCCTGTCGTTGAACAGGCCAAGAAGCGTGCCGGACGCCTTCAAGCCAAAGACCGGGTTGTTCTCAAGGGCCGTGTATGGGAAGGAATAGGCGTGGTGCGAGAATACATGTCTGATAGCGCCCGGCCTCCTGACATCCGCCCCCTTGTATCCGCAAAGCATGGAGTTGAACTCAAGCGAGGTGGACACAAGCAAGGCCAGGTTCAACCGGACAAGCGGGTCATATTTGTCGAGCAGGCTTATTGCGCTATGCAGGTACATCAGTTGGCGGCTCGAAAACAGGTCCATGTATGAGCCTATGCCCCGGCGTAGAAGGTCGTCTGACTTGGGGCCGCCTTCAACTGCGAAGTCGTCCCGCCTGAAGGATGTGCTGCCTCGCCACGCGTCCGCTTTTCCGATTAGCGACAAATCAAGCTCGGACGGACTTTTATAAAAAAGCCCGTGCACGTTGCAGCGGCCCGCCACAACAAGAGGTGCATAGCGGGAATGGTAAGGCATATCTACATAATCCGCATAATGCAAACCGCACTTGGCGCAGCTTCGCGTCCCCTTTTCTACAAGCTCCACCACATCATCCGAGACGCTGCACCCGCAGGTTTCATTGTCGCGCAGGACCGCCCGGCACCTTTTGCATAACGTGTAAGCTGAGCCTGCCTGCTCTGAACGAAGCACGGTAGAATCTATGAATACCGCCTCGCCACACCCGCACCTGCGCTTAAGCCCGTATAGCACGAACTGTGTATCCGCCTCCCCAGCGCATTGCGGGCAAGAGGTCTTGAAATATGGAGAAACTATCTCCCGCAAAGATGAGAAAAACTCCTCAAAGGCCCCCTCCAGTACATCGAGAGGAATTTCCGAAAGAGTGGCTCTCGCCTGCAGGACGGGTATCGGGTCTATGTCGGCGCCTATTACGTTTGCTCCGAGCCTTATCGCCTCGTGGAGCGTCGTCCCTCCGCCCATCATCGGGTCGAGCACTATTTTCCCCTCAAGGCCTCCTGGGGAGTAATAGTCTTTTCTATCCCCATCCTCCACAAGGTGCTTGAGTATCAGCCTGAACGTGCTCCCGCAGCGCCTGGCCCACCACTTGTGAAGGTATGTGTTCGGTCGGTAAAGGTGCTTGTTGTACGATTCGAGTTTCGCCAAGGCGTTTGCAAACTCCTCGTCAAACCCCTCCGCCAGACATTGGCTGGATGGCCTTGATGCAAACGTAAGCGAAAGCTGTTTTAGTGCGTGCGCCATTATATTATCAGTTTGTCTTTCTTTTCTTCGACATCGGGAGGGTTCTCGCTTTCGAGTTGTTCATCGAGCTTCCCTTGAAGGATGGAAACAAACGCATCAAGCGGGCCGGGCAAGGGCGTTGTTATCTTTTTGAGCGCAGGCTCAAAGCGTGTGTAAATAGTGTCGGTCTTTGCGAGCCTGTACCTGTTTGTAGAGCTGTCGAGTGTCGTGTCGTACACAAACCATGCAATGTCCGCCTCATCCTTTTCAACCACTGGCAGGCGCGGCAGCGTGTCATAAAACCCCCTGTGCAGGGCGACCGCCTGCTTCTTGCCCCATGACTTGAGTATCCCGCCCTTGTAAATCATCTGCGGGACGAGCCTTTTTCGGGACGACGAGAGATAGTCCGGCCGGACGCTCGTATCCTTCCACTCCATTTCCTTTCGCGCTGCCGGGTCTTTCATATAATGCTCGAACGGCAGGCGCACGTTGCCGGATATATATACCGCCTGGACTTCAAGGGAGCCGAAGTCCTTGACCCGGCCCTCATCGTCGTATGAAACCAGCACCAGGTCTATGTTTCCCGCCGACTGACCGTTTTTGTCGGCCAACCGGACCTCCTGGAGCGTCGTCCAGTCCGTATCCCCCTGAAAGAAAAAACCAGCGGCATCCTCCACAATCAGCCATCCCTCACGGAAACGTATCGGGCATGTTATTGCCATGCCCCCTTGTTCAAAAACGCTGCAAACGCCAAGAGGGGCCTTGGCTTTGTCCTTGGTGCAGGAGGGCACTTTGTTGTTGTATGGGCACAGCCTGTTATTTCTGTACCGAACCGCCTCTTCGGTCAAGTTGTCAACGGGAAAACCGAAGACTTCGGCCAGAGGGTGTTTGGGGTTCTTGGTCAATATTTGCTCCGCTTTTCTTTTTCGTATCGAGGCAGGTCTTATTTTATTTGTGGACGGCGAATAAGTCAAGGTTTAAATATTGTTCCACGTGGAACTTTTAACAAGCGACAGCAGGCGGCGGCAGAAATCCGAGAATGGCAGCGTTATCTCTTTTTCTGAGAACACTGACCAGCCGGGCGGCAGCTCGCTGGGTGCGCCGGGGCCGAGCGAGAGTATTACCCTGCCGTCTTCCTTCAGGAGCGAGCTCGCTACTGGCAGCAGCCCGGCTGGGGCCTTGAATGCCCTGGAAAATATCACGTCGAAGCTCCCCGCATGGCTTTCGGCAAGTGACTCCGCCTTCTCCTCGATTACGGTCACGCCGTCTAACTTAAGCGTGCGTGCGATGTGCCTCAGGAAGACCGCCTTCTTTTTAGCGGGCTCTATAAGCAGGATTGTCATGTCCGGCCTGAGAATCTTTATGGCCATGCCGGGGAAGCCCGCCCCGCTGCCTATGTCCGCCGCATCGAACGGGCCTTCGGGCAGGAGCGGACAAAGGGCGATGGCGTCGAGGAAGTGCTTGATAACCACCTCGGACGGCTTTTCGATGGCCGTCAGGTTGGTCTTGGCGTTCCATTTGAGGAGTTCGCCCAGGTATGCGTCGAAAGCATCCGCCTGGGCGGGGGTCATGTCCACGCCGAGGGTGGCTGAGCCTTCAATCAGAAGGTTTGTTGGGGAGCGTTTCATATTACGCCTTATATGGGGGAAGGTGCTAAATTAGTGGCTTCATTATTCGCAATTTTGTTTTTCGGGGATATATTGGTTTTACGCTCAAGATGAACCCTCTAATTTAACACCATCCCCCTTCCCACTCGTGCCCACTTATCAAAAGCAGCCCCCGGTTGACCCAGTGAGACGGCGCGCGCTGAGCCTATATGCCCACCAGTGTCCCCTAACCGCTACACATGATTATGGTGAAACCTGCCAGGCGTGAACAGGCCCTGCGAATGGGCGGCGGCGAAACGGGATAACCGGAGGCGCGAGTGGCGTAAGTACTGTTCCACGTGGAACAATCACTTATCCGCGTCCCGCCTGACGCGCTCCAGGGCCACGAGTAGGATGGCCACCGCCGCGGGCGTCACGCCCGGTATCCTACCCGCCTGCCCCACAGTGTCCGGCCTGACCTTCTCGAGCTTCTGGACTACCTCGGAGGAAAGCCCCGAAAGTGAGGCGTAATCAAAACCCTCCGGTATCCTCTTTTTTTCGTACTGCCTGAGCCGCTCCACTTCCTTCGCCTGTCGGCGTATGTAGCCGTCGTATTTCACTAATACCTCCACCTGCTCCTTTGCGCCGGGGCAGAGTTCATCCTCCGGCGGAGAGAGCACTTCTACCGTGTTGTAACCAACCTCCGGCCTTCTCAACATCTCAAGGAGGGTCATGTCCTCGCCGTTCAGCTTCGCGCGCGTAGAGCCGAGCCGCTCCAGCTCGCGCCCGACCGCATCACGTTTCTTAACAAAGCGAGCATAGACGTCTTTGCCCACAAGCCCCAGAGCAAACCCCTTGTCCATCAGCCGCATGTCCGCGTTGTCCTCCCGGAGCAGAAGGCGGTACTCCGCCCTTGAGGTGAACATCCGGTACGGCTCGTCCGCCCCTTTGGTCACGAGGTCGTCCACCATCACTCCTATGTATGACTCCTCCCGGCCAAGTACGAGCGGCTCGCCGCCCGTCACCTTCAGTGCCGCGTTAATACCCGCGAGCAGGCCCTGGCCCGCCGCCTCTTCGTACCCGGAGGTCCCGTTGATTTGCCCCGCGTGGAAAAGCCCCGCGATACGCCTTGTCTCTAACGTGGACGTAAGCTCTGTGGGCGGTACGAAATCGTACTCTATGGCATAGCCGGGCCGCATCATCTGTACGTTCTCAAGCCCCGGTATCGTGTGAAGCAGCTTTAGCTGCACATCCGCAGGCAGGGACGTGGATATGCCGTTTGCGTAGTACTCCGTGGTCTCGTAGCCTTCCGGCTCCAGGAATATCTGGTGACGCCCTTTGTCCGCGAACCTGACCACCTTGTCCTCTATGGACGGGCAGTAGCGCGGGCCAATGCCCTTTATCGCCCCTCCATAAAGCGGCGAGCGGTGCAGGTTGTCGGTTATCACCTTGTGCGTATCCGCGTTGGTGTACGTGATGTAGCACGGGAGCTGGGGGTTTGTTATGCGCTCCGTAGAGTAGGAGAAAGGCGGGGGCGGGGCGTCGCCCGGCTGGACAGAAAGCATAGTAAAATCAATAGTTTTTGCGTCCAGGCGGGGTGGCGTACCGGTCTTTAGACGTCCTATCGGGAAGCCTAAGCCGGAAAGCGACTCCGAAAGCCCCACCGACGGAAACTCACCCGCGCGTCCTGCGGGGAAGTTCGTTTCGCCTATGTGGATAAGCCCGTTCAGGAATGTCCCCGTGGTCAGCACCACCGCGCCCGCCCTGAAGTTTATCCCCAGGTGGTCCACCACGCCCACGGCGCGTCCGCCCTCCACTATCAGGCTCACGGCCATGCCCTGTTTTAAATCGAGCCTCTCCTGACGCTCGACCGTCTCCTTCATGGCGCGCCTGTACCACTGCTTGTCCGCCTGCGCACGCGTTGCCCTGACTGCCGGGCCTTTCCGGGTATTGAGCCTCCTGAACTGTATGCCGGTCTTGTCAATGTTTTTTGCCATCTCGCCGCCGAGGGCGTCTATCTCTCGTACGATGTGGCCCTTGGCCAGCCCGCCGATAGCGGGGTTGCAGGACATCTGGGCGACTGAGTCCAGGTTCATGGTGAGCAGCAGCGTGCGGCGTCCCATGCGTGCGGAAGCAAGCGCGGCCTCGCAGCCCGCGTGTCCCGCGCCGACTACTATTACGTCGTATTGTGTGGAGTGACTGAACATTTCACTAATCCATGTAGGGTGGGCAATGCCCACCGAACCTTTAGCGGCGAGCGGGATTATTATTGGAGCCAAAATATTCGCCGGTTCGTATCGTAGTAACCCTCAAACAAGCTGCCACCTGTTTTCGGGCAACTACGCTATCTTCCGGCTCAGGGATTTTGTCTCAACAATAACCCCGCCCTTGCTATTTACCTATACAGAAGTCCCTGAATATCCTGTCCAGCACATCCTCTGGCGTGGTCGCCCCTACGACCTCGCCTACCGCGTCCAGTGCATCACGGAGCTCAAGGGCAAGCAGCTCAGGTGACAGGGCCGCGTCACAGCCCGCATCGAAGCGCAGAAGCGCATCCCCGGCCCGCTCAAGCGCGCCCTTGTGCCGCAGGTTTATGGCGAACTCAGGCGCGCGCTCCACCCCGCCGCCGAGCGCAGAGTCCTTTATGCGTGCAATCAGCTCATCGAGCCCGGCACCCGTCTTGGCAGAGATATAAACAGCCTCTTTTCCATTAAACACCGCCTTCAAGCCTTCCTCCCTCGTAGCGCGAGCCAGGTCAGACTTGTTGATAACAGGTATGTATGCAGTATCGTTCATCTTTTCAATAAGCGCAGTGTCCTCAAGGGTTAAAGACACGCTCCCGTCCAGCACCACGAGCGCAAGGTCTGCCTCCCGGAGCGCGGCCTCGGAACGCTTTATCCCCTCTTTTTCTACCACGTCCACGCTGTGCCGCAGGCCCGCTGTGTCTATCACGCGTACTGGCAGGCCGGAGAGGTTAATAAGCTCCTCGACGGTATCGCGTGTAGTGCCCGGTATGTCCGTTACTATTGCGCGTTCGGTGCGGGCGAGTGCGTTTAATAAAGAGGACTTACCCACGTTTGGGCGGCCCACTATGGCTACGCGGAGCCCGTCCCGGAGCACGCGGCCCTCGTCGTATGTGGCGAGCAGCGCCTTTATGTCCGCAAGTGCGGCCTCGCCTTTGGCCTTGAGAGTAGCCGCCGGAACCATATCAATATCCTCGTCGGAAAAATCTATGGACAGCTCGGTCAGGGCCAGGAGTTCCGCCAAAGCCTCCCTTACAAGCCCGACTTTTCCCCCAAGCCCGCCGCCGAGCTGGTTTACGGCAGCCGCAAGCGATAGCTCCGTCCGTGCGGCGATAAGGTCCATCACGGCCTCCGCCTGGGTGAGGTCTATCCTGCCGTTCAGGAATGCCCGCTTCGTGAACTCGCCCGGCTCGGCCAACCTCGCACCCGCCTTGACGCAGAGCTCCAGCACCTTCCTGACCGCCGCAGGTCCGCCGTGGCAGTTTATCTCCACCACGTCCTCCCTCGTATAGGTCTTAGGCGCGCGCATGAAGCTCAAAAGGGCCTCGTCCACCACCTCTTTTGAGTCAGTATTTACCACTCGGCCATACATTATGTGGTGCGACTGGTAGCCAATCCCCACTATTGTATTCTCTGGCTGGAATATCTTGCTTGCGACCCCCACAACGCCGGGGCCGGACATGCGCACGATGCCGATGCCGCCCATTCCAAGGGGTGTGGAGACTGCGCAGATGGTGTCGGAGGAGTTTAACACGGGAAATCCTTTGAGTGCCGTAGATACCCTCGAAAGAACCGTAGCCAGAGATTGCCACGGCCCCGCAAAATACAGCGGGACCTCGCAATGACAAACATAACGCGAACCGGCGTGCACGTTGTCCTGCCCGCCCCTAATCCACCTTCGAGTATTTGTTTATGTAGAGCTGCTGGGCCATCGAGAGCGCGTTGCTGATGGTGAAATAGAGCACAAGGCCGGAGGGCAGGCTTATGAACATGGCCGTCATCACCACCGGCATGATCATCATTATCTTGTTCTGCATGGGGTCCATCGTGGAGGGCGTCATCTTCTGCATGACCAGCATGCTGACGCCCATCAGTACGGGCAGCACGTAATACGGGTCCTTCGCGGAGAGGTCGGTGAGCCACCATACAAACGGCGCGTGCCGAAGCTCGATAGAGTTATTCAGTACATTATATAGAGCTATGAACACCGGTATCTGGACGACCATAGGCAGGCAGCCGCCCATCGGGTTCACCTTGTGCGTCTTGTACAGCTCCATCATCTCCTTGTTCAGACGCTGCGGGTCGCCCTTGTACTTCTCCTTGAGCGCGGCGAAGTGCGGCTGTAGCTTCTGCATCCGCTTCATGGACTTCTGTGACTTGTGCGTAAGCGGTGCGAACAGCGCCTTTATTATCAGGGTGATGATGATGATCGACCAGCCGTAGTTCTTCACTACACCGAAGAAATACTTGAGCACCACAAAAAGAGGCTTCGCAAGGAAGGTGAACCACCCGAAGTCTACGGCTTGGTCGAGTCCCTTGCCCATAGCCTTCAGAAGGTCATACTCCTTCGGGCCTGCGTAGAACTGCATAGAGCCCTTCGGCACTGCCCCACCCGAAGGCACATAAAAACCTACAAGACCCCAGCCGGAAATTCCCTTGCTTACCGTGACCTTCATGCCGTCGGCCGGTATAGCGACAGCTATGAGGTACTTGTCGGTTATGCCTGCCCAGCCTGACTTGGCCTCGTGGAGCTTCGGCTGCTCAAGCTTCTTTGCCTCGTCTTTTTCCCTCTGACCATCCACCATACAGATCGGGCCGATATACCCGGCAACCCTGCCACCGGCACCATCCACAGGCGTGATGCTCCCGAAGCTGTCCCCGGTATAGAGCGTATAGCCCTTGTAGCCCTCGGCGAACACGTCTACCGCCACCGCGTAGGTGCCGTTAGTGAACCTGAGCCTCTTGATGAGCGTCCGTCCGTCCGGGCTCACGCTCCTCATCACTATCTCGCCCGTCTCATCCTTGGCGGTCAGCTCAATGCTGTCCTTGTCTGTACTGTAGTTATAGCCCTGGGCCACCTCCCACGTCGTGCCGTCCGGCACGACAAGCAAGGGCATCACCCCGCCCTTGTGGATAACCATCTCTGTAGGCCTGCCCTCGACGTCCGTGTATTTCTTTAAAAGCCAGCCCTGTATGACCCCGCCCCTGGTCGAAAGCACCGCCTTGTACAGGTCGGTGTCCACGGTAATCTCTTTTGCGGGGGCTTCAGGCAAGGCGGTTTTTAATGGAGTAGCTCCCTGCGCTGCTTCCGGGGCCAGCGCCCCCGCCTGTTTGGCTGCACCCTCTATAGAGGCCGGGGTTTCCTGGGCCGTTTTCTGGGGCATGGGTACGGGCTTCGGCATCAGGTAGTTGGAGGCCACCAGGACGGCGATAGAGAGCGCTATGGCAAGTATTACGTTTTTTTCCATTTGGATTTTATCGAAAGACCTCAGGGCACCGGGTCGTACCCGCCGGGGTTATATGGATGACATTTAAGCAGTCTGACAGCAGTGAGGCGGCTGCCCTTCATAATGCCGTGCCTTTCATAGGCCTCGCATGCGTACTCAGAGCAGCTCGGATAGAACCTGCAAGACGGCGGAAGCGCCGGAGACACGAACTTCCTGTATAGCCCTATAATGAATACTGCAAGCCTTCTCATCTCTTTACCCTGCTCAGAAGCCCTGCCGCGTCTTTGAGTATGTCGTCGTAGGTTGCACGCTTAATCCTTGCAAGCGCCAAGAATACCAGGTCTGCATCAACCGGGTTTTCTTTCAGCACAACCCTGAGGATTTCCCTGATGCGCCTCTTGGCCCGGTTCCGCTCGCATGCGCCGCCCACCTTGCCGCTTACCGTTATGCCTGCGCGGGGACCTGCTGCCCTGTCCCCCGCTTCAACCGCAGCCCGGCAGAAAAGCATCAGGTATCTGCCGACATGCTTCACGCCCTCGTCGTAGACCTTCTGATACTCGGAGTGCCTGGTTATCTGCCTTTCGTCAATGGGTAAGCCTCTTGCGGCCCTTGGCGCGCCTTCTCCTGATGACCTCGCGGCCGCCCGCAGTGGACATCCTTTTCCTGAACCCGTGGGTCCTCTTCATCTTGATCTTGCTTGGCTGGTAGGTAATGCTCATCTTAAGTTCCCTTTCGGCTTTACACTGCTCTTGCGTGTTTAAAAGAGTAAGATTATAGTTATTTCTCGGTTAATGTCAAGAAAAAACGGAATTCAGGACCTTCATCTTGTCGTCCCGACCATGACTCTACGGGACCGAAGGTTCCGAAGATGAAAGAAATCCGTGGAGGGACCTGCTTTTGACTTTGATATTATCAAAGCCGACGGTGGAAGGTATTAAATTCGCGGCTTCATTATTCGCAAATGTGCTTATCTGACAGATTAGGTTTTTACGCTCAAGATGAACCCTCTTATTTAATTCCCTTCCCCCCCCCTCCTTTTTCTTTGGATGGACTCTCGAGCCTTTCAGTTTTCTATTTAAAAAACAAAATAGAAGTAACATGAGTATGGGCTGTTGAGAGCGTGATAACTCCCTCATGCCATTGGGGCTATGAAGAAATAAGGCGGGCACAAGCTGTTGACAGACTGCCGAAGTTATCAGACCGATGCGCCTCATGTCCACAACAGGGCCCCCTCGTGCGCTCCCCATCAACAGGTTGTACGAACTTGCCCACAACAGAGAAAAAACTTGATTAACCTCCCCGGATTTGATATAGTTACGAACCCAAACTCTGGAGAATAACCCTTAAGGATTATTGTTCGCCTGTCGTCTCCTGGAGACACCTCCCGGGGGCATCCAAAACTGCGAAAAATCACGGGTTTAAATCTGTGAAAAAAGAGACGGATTTTGGCCGTAAATATCACCCAACACATTATGGCGCAAAGAAAATTCGAGTTATCAACACCTGTGGAAAAGGTTGTGTGTAACCCGGACTCGCACAGGGGGGTATAACTCGTGTTTTTAAAAGGCTTTTTTAAGAGTCAGGAAAAGTTCTCATGAGTGACGTTGAGAGGGACTTCTGGTCGGAAACCCAGAAGCGTATCCATAAAGAGATAAGCCGCCAGAACTACGACACCTGGATAAAGCCGGTGAGGCTCGAGTCCGTCAAGGGCGGCCATGTGGTGTTGGGTGTGCCCAACAAGTTCTTCAAGGAGTGGCTGCTCGACCACTACTACGATATGCTGACAAGGATACTTATCGAGGTCTTCGAGAAAGACGAGATAAACCTCTCCTTCAAGATAATAAAGGGCAACGGCAGTGCGCAGCCGGACTCCGTGGGCATGGACGAGGCGGAGGAGGGCCCGGTCGCAGCCGTTACCCCGAAGGCCCCGAGGAAGCAGCACGGCATCAACCCCAAGTACACCTTCGCAAGCTTTGTGGTCGGGTCGTCCAACCAGTTCGCGCACGCCGCCGCACTCGCAGTGGCCGAGAGCCCCGGCAGGGCCTACAACCCGCTGTTTATATATGGCGGCGTGGGCCTCGGCAAGACGCACCTGCTCTCCGCAATATGCGGCTACATAAAAGAGCGCTCCCCCAGGACGGGCATCACATTCCTTACCTCGGAGGAGTTCACTAACGAGCTTATCACCTGTATACACTATAACCGCATGACCGAGTTTCGGAACAAGTACCGAAACACGGACGTCCTCGTTATAGACGATATACAGTTCATCGCAGGCAAGGAGCGCACACAGGAGGAGTTCTTCCATACCTTCAACACGCTCCACGAGGACTTCAAGCAGATAGTGCTGTCCTCCGACAGGATACCCAAGGAAATGCCGGACATGGAAGAAAGGCTCCGCTCGCGCTTCGAGTGGGGCCTGATAGCCGACATACAGATACCGGACCTTGAGACAAAGGCCGCAATCGTCGAGAAGAAGGCGGAGGCGGAGGGCATAGTCATACCAAAAGACGTCTCCATGTTCCTCGCAAACAACATCAAGTCGAACATAAGAGAGCTGGAGGGCTCGCTCATAAGGCTCGGCGCGTACGCATCGCTCACCGGCCGCGAGGTCAACCTGGAACTCGCGAAGACCGTGCTCCGTGACATCATAGTGGAGAGAGACAAGTCGCTCAGCCTGGACGAGATAATCAAGATGGTCTCCGAGCGCTCAGGCGTCAAGGTCTCGGAGATAAAGTCCAAGCGGAGAACGAGGACGCTGGTGCTCCCGAGGCAGCTCGCCATGTACCTCTGCCACAGGGTGGCGGGTGCGTCCCTCCCGGAGGTTGGACGCGCGCTGGGCGGCAAGGACCACACCACGGTACTTCACGCATGCCGTCAGGTGGATGTGCGCAGGTCCGCCGACATAAAGTACGACGCAGAAGTAGAGGCCCTTGCCAGGGCGGTCAAGGGTTGAAGATAAACAACAGGGAAAGGGGCCATCCATGAGGTTCAAGATAAAAAGAGACGAGTTCTTAAAGGGGCTGTCGAGGGTCCAGTCCGTCGCGGACAGGAAGAACACCATGCCCATCCTCTCGAACGTGCTCATCGAGACCACGGAGGGCGGCATAACGCTGGCCGCTACCGACCTGGAGATAGGCGTAAGGGGCGTCTACGAGGCGTCGGTCGAGGAGCCGGGCGGGCTGACGCTTTCCGCCAGGAAGCTCTTCGAGATAGTGCGCGAGCTGCCTGAAGAGGAGGTCGTCGTCACTGCGGCCGAGAACAACTGGGCCACCATAACCAGCGGGGCCGCCACCTTCAAGTTCTCAGGCCTCGCAAAAGAGGAGTTCCCGGCGCTGCCCGAGATGGAAGGCGCGCGGTTTATCTCTATCGACTCCTCCGCCATGCGGGACCTGATAAAGAAGACCATATTCGCGGCGGGCGACAACGACACACGCTACGTGCTTAACGGCATATACATGACGCTCACCCCGTCCGACAAGGGCTTCGCCATACAGATGGTCGGCACGGACGGACACAGGCTCGCTGTGCTCAGGAAAGACGTCGAGGGCGACCCGGGCGCACTCCCGGACGCAGGCTCCGCTATCATACCCAAGAAGTCGGCCACAGAGCTCAGAAAGCTCCTGGACGAGGACGCGGGCCCCTTCCAGATGGCGCTCTCGAAGAACCACGTCGTATTCAAGATAGGCACGCTCTATATGGTGACCAGGCTCATCGAGGGCAGCTACCCGAACTACGAGCAGGTCATACCCAAGGAGAACGACACGCAGGTGGGCTTCGACAAGACCCCGCTCGTATCCGCGCTGAGGCGCGTATCGCTCCTTTCGAGGGAGCGTAACAACGCGGTCAAGTTCAACATCGAGGTTGGCAAGGCAGTGCTGTCCTCCCAGAACCCGGAGATGGGCGAGGCACGAGAAGAGATGCCGGCTGAGTCGAACGCGACGGGCTTAGAGGTGGGCTTCAACGCGAGGTACCTCCTTGACGCTCTCTCCGTGATGGAAAAGGACAAGGTCGGCATGCTCTTAAAAGACGCGCTGTCTCCGTGCATACTCACGCAGGAAGGCGACGACGGGTACCGCTGCGTCGTCATGCCGCTCAGGGTTTAGATGTACTTAAAGTCCCTGTCACTATTGTCCGTGAGGAACTACGAGAGGCTGGAGTTGGAGTTGTCGCCCGGCCTCAACCTCTTTTTCGGGGACAATGCTCAGGGCAAGACCAACCTACTCGAGGCCGCATGTTTCCTGGGCAGCCTCCGCTCGTTCAGGGGCGCAAAGGGGGCGGCAATGGTCTCGTGGGGCAACAAAGAGGCCAAGATTTCAGGCAGGGTGGTAGGGCAGGGCGAGGGGGCAGGTTTTCCACGGCGCGGAGTGGTTGATGCGTCAACGGATGACGTGGCCGGACGACAGGGAAAGAGACACTCTCCTTTTAAGAGCCTCTCCGTCTCCCTGTCCGAGGGGAAACGGCGTATCACGCTGGACGGCAAGAGGCCGGGTAACGTCAGGGAGTACCTCCAGGCGCTGAAGGTCAGCCCCTTCTCGCCGGAGGACCTGTTCCTGGTCAGGGAGTACCCGTCGCACAGGCGCAGGTTTTTGGACAGGTCCATATTCCACCTCCACCCCGCATACCTCGAGCTTGCAAACAGGTACAAAAGCGCGGTGGGGTTATTGAACGCGGCCCTGAAGGCGGGCGACAGGAAGGTAGCCGCAGCGTACGAAGAGGTGCTCGCCCCGCTTGCCGCCGAGGTAAGCTTCAGGCGTAGCGCGCAGGCGGACAGGTTGGCCCCGCTTGCGGCAGCGCTCTACGGCAGGTTGTCCGGCGCGGGCGAGTACGGGCTGTCATACCGCTCCAAAGTCAAAAGCGCGGACAAGGCCGGGCTTACGGTCGCGTACCGAGAGCTGTTCGAAAAAAAGCGCGACGAGGGTTTTAAGAAGGGCTTTTGCACGGCGGGGCCGCACACGGACGACCTCGTGGTAACGCTGTCCGGCAGGGATGTGCGCACCTCTGCGTCGAGAGGGCAGGCCCGCCTTGCACTGCTCGCGCTCGTCCTTGCGGACGCGGAGCTTTATAGTACGGAGCGCGGCGAGGCCCCGGTGCTGCTTTTAGACGATGCGGCCTCCGAGCTTGACGACAGGCGCAAGGGCGCGCTGATGGAATATATCGCCGCGCGCGGCCAGGCGCTGCTCACCTCGACGGACGCGGGCCTCTTGGCCGGTCACGGCGGCCAGGCGTTCAAGGTGGACGGCGGCAGGGTGACAGCCGCATAAGCAACAACAAGAAGAATCACAGTAACGCCCCCTCAAGTCCCCCTCTTAAGATAAGAGGGGGATGGGGGAGTTATGAAACCAGGAGATAAATGGAAAACAATAACGGAGCCTCACACGGTGACGAGCAGTACGGGGCGGAACAGATAAAGGTGCTGGAGGGTCTCGAAGCGGTACGCAAAAGGCCCGCTATGTACATAGGCAGCACGTCCTCGGCGGGCCTGCACCACTTGGTATACGAGGTGGTGGACAACTCCGTGGACGAGGCGCTCGCGGGCTACTGCGAAAATATACAGGTCACGATACACATAGACGACTCCGTCACCGTGGTGGATGACGGGCGCGGCATCCCCACCGGCATGCACCCGACAGAGGGACGCTCCGCAGCAGAGGTCGCGCTGACAGTCCTGCACGCGGGCGGGAAGTTCGAGTCCGGCTCATACAAGGTATCGGGCGGCCTGCACGGCGTCGGCATATCCGTGGTCAACGCGCTGTCTGAATGGCTGGAGCTCGAGGTATGGCGCGACGGCAAGGCGCACGAGATGCGCTTCGAAAGGGGCGACCCGACCAGCCCCCTCAAGGTGACCGGCAGCACTAAAAAGCGCGGCACGAAGGTGACCTTCAAGCCCGACTCGCAGATATTCGAGGAGATGGAGTTCTCCTACGAGACGCTCTCCCAGAGGCTCCGTGAGCTCGCCTTCTTAAACAAGGGCCTCAAAATTACCATCACGGACGAGCGCTCCGACAAGACCCACGAGTTCCATTACGAGGGCGGCATCGTATCATTCGTCGAGCACCTGAGCAAGAACAAGACCCCGCTTCACCCCAAGCCCATATACATAGCCAGAGAGAAGGAGGGCATGGTACTTGAGGTCGCCCTCCAGTATAACGACGGGTACGTGGAGAACCTCTTCTCCTTCGCGAACAACATAAACACCCACGAGGGCGGGACGCACTTAATAGGATTTAAGTCCGCGCTCACCCGCGCGGTCAACAACTACCTCACGTCCTCAGGTCTTGGCAAGAACATGAAGGAGAGCCTCTCCGGCGAGGACATACGTGAGGGTCTGACTACAGTCATATCCGTAAAGATCCCGAACCCGCAGTTCGAGGGACAGACGAAGACGAAGCTCGGCAACTCCGAGGTCAAGGGCCTGGTGGACACGGCTGTATACGAGGCACTGGGCGCATTCCTGGAGGAAAACCCCGCAGTCGCCAAGCGCATAACCGAGAAGACCATTAACGCGGCGAGGGCGAGGGAGGCGGCGCGTAAGGCGAGGGAGCTCACCCGCAGAAAGGGCGCGATGGACGGGGCGGGCCTGCCCGGGAAGCTCGCGGACTGCTCGGACAAGGACCCCGCGAAGAGCGAGATATTCCTGGTCGAGGGAGAGTCCGCAGGAGGTTCCGCGAAGCAGGGCCGGGACAGGGCCTTCCAGGCGATACTGCCGCTGAAGGGCAAGATATTAAACGTCGAGAAGGCGCGCTTCGATAAGATGATAACCTCCGAGGAGGTGCGGGTGCTCATCACCGCGCTCGGCACCGGCATCGGCCCGGAGGAGTTCAACGCGGACAAGGCGCGCTACCACAGGATAATAATAATGACGGACGCGGACGTGGACGGCGCGCACATCAGGACGCTGCTCCTCACGTTCTTCTTCCGTCAGATGCCCGCGCTTATCGAGAGGGGTTTCTTATACATCGCACAGCCGCCACTGTTCAAGGTGAAAAAAGGCAAGGCCGAGCGCTACGTTAAAAACGAGGTCGAGTTAGAGGAATATCTCATCAACCAGGCGGTCGAGGACTTCGCGTTAAAGGGCGTGGCGGGCGCGCCCGATATCAGCGGGAAGCCGCTCGTGGCGCTGGTCAGGCAACTTGCGTTATACGAGAAGGTGCTGACACGATTAGAGAGAAAGAAGAAGGCCCCGGAGTTAATACGCGCGCTGTCCCGCGTTTCGGGCCTGACCCGCGCGGCCTTAAAGGACGCGGGCGCGCTCAAGCCTATAATAGATGAAGTGAAGATATACATGGCACGCGTATACCCCGGCCTGTTGACGAGCCTCACGCCTAAGCCGATGGCCGACTGCGAGGGCTGCTACCAGATAGAGGCCGAGATAATGAAGGACAAGCAGCCGTACAAGGTTATCGTGGACGAGGACTTCGTAGGCTCGACCGAGTTCCGCGAGTTAAAGACGCTCTCCCCGGTCGCGCTCGGGCTTGGCGAGTCCCCGTATGTTTTAATCGAGAAAGGCGTGGACGTGCCGTTGATGGACACTTCCGCGTTAGTAGATTACGTGGTCGCGGCTGGCAAGAAGGGTCTCGGCATACAGCGCTATAAGGGCCTCGGCGAGATGAACCCGGAGCAGCTCTGGGAGACTACGATGGACCCGACGAAGCGGCTCCTGCTCCAGGTGAAGGTCGAGGACGCGTACACCGCCGACGAGATATTCACGACCCTGATGGGCGAGGACGTCGAGGTGCGCAGGACATTCCTGCAGAGGCATGCGCTGGAGGTCAGGAACCTCGACGTGTAGGTGCGGTCCTCCGTGGCCGCACACAATTGTCATTCCCGCGAAAGCGGGAACCAAGTGACTTTGTTGTCATTGCGAGCGAAGCGCGGCAATCCAGTTCTAATTTGTAGCTGCCCGATTCATCGGGCGCATTTAGCAAGAGGCACGACGCACATGTACATTGCAGACCACTGCCCCAAAGGCAAGGGGCCGATAATGTTGGACGTACACACGGACGAAGACGTGGAGGCAGGCAGGCGGCACAAGGACGACAAGCTCCCGCGCTGCACATACGCGAAGCGGCTCAAGTGCCACCAGGACGAGTGCCTGTACCACCCGGAGCACAAGGACAAAATAAAGGCGAAGTAATGTAACACCCTCACCCCTGTGTCCCCTCTCCCGTGAGGAGAGGGGAATTCATATTTCCCCTCCCTTGATGGGAGGGGATTAAGGGGAGGGTGAAAGTAGGTGCGGTCCACCGCGGCCGCACACATATAATTGTAGCTGCCCGATTCATCGGGCGCAGTTGTCTGTAAAGAAAGTGAGTATATATGGAGAAGCTCAAAGGGGAGTCTTCTACTAGTACAAAAAGCCTTATGAGGGTGTTGTTTCAAGAAGATGATGCCGCATACACAGTAGAAGAAATATGCGAGAAAATAGGCAAAACGCCCGTCTCTGTAAGAACTTCCTTGAGCGACCTCAAGAATGACAAGTATTGTGGAGCAGGCGGCAAACTCTTCCTTCGGCGTCGCCATGATGGGAAGTATATACGCACTGACAAGAATGAGAATGAAGAAAAGTCTTTGCCCAAAGGCATGTCGGCTATCCCCCAAACCGGTATCCTTGAAGAAGAGAATTTTGAAGAAACCAGTTTTGCATACGAGCGAGATTTACAGGGATTCCTGGTAAAGCACCTATCGGTTATAGAAAAGGGTTTAAGGCTTTATAAGGACCCGAACGGCAATGACGGAATTGAATATAGCGTTGATGCTAAAAACAAAAGAATAGATATTCTTGCAATAGACAAACACGAAGTTCCTGTTGTAATTGAATTGAAAGTCAGCAAGGGCCATGAAAACGTCATAGGACAATGCGCTTATTATCGTAATAGAATAAAGGACATCTTTAATTGTCAGAGAGTTCGCACAATTATAATTGCGAGAACAATTTCTTATGAACTAAAAACGGCTGTTAGAGATATACCCGACTCTGAACTGTTCGAATACAAGATGTCTATTAAGCTCGAAAAAATAAACGGTAAAGACAGCTAAGAGACAAACGAAGAAGAAAGCAAGTCAACTGTAGGTCCCCCCGCGCAGCCTGCACTGAGCGCAGCCGAAGTGGTCGGGACGACAAGCAATAAACGAGGAAAAGACAACACATGACCCCAACCGACGAGACCAAGCACGTACCCACTACCATAAACATCGAAGAGGAGATGAAGACCTCCTACTTAGATTACGCCATGAGCGTCATCGTCGGGCGCGCGTTGCCCGACGTGAGAGACGGCCTCAAGCCTGTTCACCGCCGCGTGCTATACGCGATGAACGAACTCGGCCTCACGCGCGGCAAGGCGTACAAGAAGTCAGCGCGTGTAGTCGGCGACGTGATAGGTAAATACCATCCGCACGGCGACGTGGCCGTGTACGACGCCATAGTCAGGCTCGCGCAGGACTTCTCGATGCGCTACCCGCTCGTCAACGGGCAGGGCAACTTCGGCTCTGTGGACGGCGACCCGCCTGCCGCGATGAGGTATACCGAGGTCAGGATGGAGCGCATAACGGACGAGCTCCTGGCAGACCTGGACAAGGAGACGGTGGACTTCGCGCCCAACTACGACGAGTCGCTGGTAGAGCCTACAGTCCTGCCCGCGCGGATGCCTAACCTGCTCATCAACGGTTCGACCGGCATCGCGGTCGGCATGGCGACCAACATCCCGCCGCACAACATAGGCGAGATAGTGGACGGGCTCATCATGCTGATTGACAACCCGGAGTCTACCGTGTTCGACCTCATGCGGGTCATCAAGGGGCCGGATTTTCCGACCGGCGGCATAATAAACGGAAAGCGCGGCATCGAGGAGGCGTACATGCACGGGCGCGGCCTGTTGCAGGTGAGAGCCCGCGCAGAGGTCGTGCCGATGGAGAAGGGCGACCGGGAGATGATAATCGTGTACGAGCTACCGTACATGGTGAACAAGGCCCGATTCATAGAGAAGGTCGCAGAGCTTATCCGCGACAAGAAGATTACCGGCATATCAGGCGACGGCCTGAGGGATGAGTCGGACAGGGACGGGATGCGCGTGGTGATGGAGTTGAAGCGCGGAGAGGTCGCCGAGGTGATATTAAACCAGCTCTACAAGTTCACCGCGATGCAGACCACCTTCGGCGTGATAATGTTAGCACTCACCGGCAACCAGCCGAGAGTCATGGACCTAAAGACCATGCTCTCCTTGTTCATCGCGCACAGAAGAGACGTGGTCGTGAGACGCACACGCTTTGAGCTTAGAAAAGCGGAGGAGCGCGCGCACGTCTTGGAGGGCCTGAAGATTGCGCTCGACAACCTTGACGCGGTGATAAAGCTGATACGTGCCGCGGCAGGCCCGGACGAGGCGAAGTCCGGGTTGATGGTGAACTTCGGACTCTCCGCGATACAGGCCCAGGCGATACTCGACATGCGCCTCCAGAGGCTGACCGGGCTCGAGCGTGACAAGATAATATCCGAGTACAAAGAGATCATAAAGACCATAGAGTACCTGAAGTCCGTGCTCGCGAGCGACAGCAAGGTGATGGCCATAATAAGGGAGGAGTTCACCGCCGTCAGGGCCGCATACGCCGACGCGCGCAGGACCGAGATAGTGGACGAGACGACCGAGCTGTCCATCGAGGACCTTATCAAGGAAGAGGAGATGGTCATCACCATCTCGCACACCGGCTACATAAAGCGTAACCCGCTGAACCTCTACAGGAGCCAGCGGAGGGGCGGCAAGGGCAAGATAGGCATGGAGACCCGTGAAGAAGACTTCGTCGAGATGCTCTTCACCGCGTCCACGTTCGACTACCTGCTGTTCTTCACGGACAAGGGCCGCATGTACTGGCTGAAGGTGTACCAGGTGCCGGAGGCGGGCCGCGTAGCCAAGGGCAAGGCGATAGTCAACCTCATCAACAAGGCGTCGGACGAGCGGGTGAACGCGGTATTGCCGGTAAAGGAGTTCTCCGAGACCGAGTTCCTCATCATGGGCACGAAGAACGGAATAATAAAGAAGACTGCCCTGTCCGCGTACAGCAACCCGCGCGCATCCGGCATCATAGCGATTAACTTGAAAGACGGCGACAGCCTGATTGATGTGCGGCGCACCACCGGAAGTTCCGAGGTCCTGCTCGCCACGCGGGGCGGCATGGCGATAAGGTTCAAGGAGACGGACGTCAGGGACATGGGCCGTTCCGCCACCGGCGTAATAGGGATAAGGATGAAGGGCAAGGACGAGGTGGTCGGCATGGAGATACTCACGCCCGACGCCACGGTGCTCTCCGCGACCGAGCACGGGTACGGGAAACGCTCGCCCGCAAGCCAGTACCGCACCCAGACGAGGGGCGGGAGCGGGCTCATCAACATAAAGACCACGAAGCGAAACGGCGAAGTGGTCGGCATAGCGATGGTGGACGAGACCGACGAGATAATGATGATAACCACCTCCGGCAAGGTGCTCCGCACGAAGGTAAGCGGGGTATCGGTAATCAGCCGCAACACGCAGGGCGTGAAGTTCCTGGACGTAGGCGAGGGCGACAAAGTGATAGGCCTGGCCAAGCTTGCGGAGAAGGAAGAAGATATAGCGGTGAACGAGGAAGAGGATTCGGAACCGCCAGTTGAGACGGGTGAGTAGGAGGCGCAGGGTCGCTTAAAGCCTTGATTTAGACGAAGGTTTTTGCTATCATGGGGTAGATATAAAGAGGTGTTGCCATGCGTTTGACAAAAGAAAAAAAGATAGAGATACCGTATTCTATATTCGAGTCTGCCCAGACCAAGGAAGAACTCGAAGACTGGCTTATGGCGCAGGACCCGGATTTCATCAAGCGGATGCGCAAGGCCAAGAAGGACTCCCTTGAAGGCAAGGGCAAGGACTGGGAAACCATTAAGAAAGAACTGTGTATAAAGTAACCCTTCTTCCCGACGCGGAACGCTCGCTCAGAAAGTTGACGGGTGCGCCGCTTGAGCGGGTAACCGCAAAGATAGGCTGGCTCCAGCAAAAGGCCGACCTCATCATCCATCATCCCTTATCATCCTTGCCCAACGACCTCAAAGGACTCTGCCGTGTACGGGTGGGGAACTATAGAATAATCTACTGGATATATACGGAAACAAAGACCATAGAGGTTTTTGCGATAGAACACAGGTCGAGGGTTTACAAATCTGTGCAAGGATAAATCTGTCAGCCAGCCCTGCTATAACTCCAGCATCCAGCCCTTGCCCTGAAGCCTTACCCCGGCCTTGAGAGAGGCGAGAAACGTCGAGCGGAGCGCATCGCTCATCAGGGCGCGCTTGACCGGGCTGAGCCTCAGGAAACCACCCACCACCCCGCCCATGAACCTGTGCGTCATGCTCCTGGGGTTGTCGAAGAGCTGGTTCTGCAAAGTACCCTTGTCGAGGCATTGTAATATAACGCGCTCGAATGTGTCCTCCGGGTAGATGGCCCGCTTGTCTGCCTTGTGCAGCTTCAACGCGCCCGTCTTGCAGCCCATCGCGCACACCCCGCACCCAAGGCATATCGTCGTGTCCACCTTCGGCCTCTTCTTTTTCTTAGGCCTCGGGTCGTCCGTCCGCACCATTTCTATCGCGTGTATGGGACACGCCCTCGCGCACTTCCCGCAGCCCTCGCAGTCATCCGTTGCCTTCGGCGCATAGCCGGACGTGACGACCATGCTCGTGCATCCGTACTTGCTTATCCCCTGTAGTACGTTGCAGCAGCACCCGCAGCAGTGGCAGATGTACGTTATATCCTTCTTCACGTTGTCCGCGTTCAGCACAAGGCCCAGCTCTTTCGAGCGGGCCACATTCTCTAACATCTCGGTCTTCGATACCTCTTTTGCGAGGTTGTTCCTAATCAGGTACTCGGCCGCTATGCCGAAGGACGAGCAGTTGCCGAGCGGGACTTCGCATGTCTTCTCGCCTAAGTGGAGCTTCTCGTGGCGGCAGGAGCAAAGCCCCATCGAGAACCTGTCCGCCTGCTCGACGATGGCGGTAGCCTTGTCGTAGTCGAGCACCTCCACATACGTGGCCCCGTCTATTACGGCCTCGTGCGGCAGCGACCGCATCACGGAGAGAGAGCCGTCCCTGAAGTTGGCCTGCATGAACCCGCTTGCAAGGTAGTCCTTGAACAGCCCGGCCATCTTCTTATGGTCCACGCCCGCGTCCGTCCTCATCATGGTGAACTCGAAGATGCCCACGACCATCGGGGAGGGCATGTATACGGGCGAGTCGTTAATAAACACGTCCATCACGAGGCCCTTTGCGCATAGCGCTTCGAGCATGCTTTTCAGCTTCGCTTCGGGAAGCCCAGTTATCTCACGAATGCGCTCGAATGTAGATGGGCCGTACGGCAGGTCTATTACGAGGTCGGCCTCGTCGGGTGTGTAGAGTTCCTCGAGTATCCCGTGGAGGGTGTCGTTCCAGGGCGCACGCACGGTGAGCCCGTCCACCTTCTCGCCGAGCTTTCGGTATGCGTGGCCGTCGAATGTGTGTCCCATAATGTGTCCTTAAACCGGCACTTCGACAGACTGCAGCAGGTCGCTTATAACCATCTCCGCGTCCTCGCCTCTACGTCCGAAGCCGCCGCGCACGTTGACCATCACCCTGTGCGAGAGCACCGGCACGGCGAGGTTCTTCACGTCGTCCGGTATGCAGAAAGATCTGCCCTCGACGAGGGCCATTGCCTTCGCAGCCCGCTGGAGGAATATTGCGCCCCTCGGGCTTACGCCGAGCACCAGGCGGTCCGTCCTCCGGGTAGCGTCCACTATGGCGAGTATGTAATCTAACAGGCTGTCCTCCAGCCGCACCATGTCCGCCTGCCTTTGGAGTTCGAGCGTATCCGGCGCGGAGATCACGGGTTCGAGCATGTCCGGAGCCCTGCCCGCCGTGCTCGCGCGCAGTATCGCCTTCTCGTCCGCCGTCTCCGGGTAGCCGAGCCTTATCCTCATCATAAAGCGGTCCATCTGCGACTCGGGCAGGGGGAACGTGCCGTGGTATTCGAGCGGGTTCTGTGTGGCGATTACCATGAACGGCTTCGGGAGCGTCAGCGTGGCGCGCTCGACAGTCACCTGCCCCTCGTTCATCGCTTCGAGTAGCGCGCTCTGCGTCTTAGGTGTGGTGCGGTTAATCTCGTCTGCCAGGACTATGTTTGCGAACAGGGGCCCCTGCCTGAACTCGAATACCTGGGTGTTCTGGTTGTATACGGTGACGCCTATGATGTCGGACGGGAGTAGGTCGGAGGTGAACTGCACCCGCTGGAAGCTCCCGCCGACCGAGCGCGCGAGGCTGTATGCGAGCGTTGTCTTGCCTATGCCGGGCACGTCCTCGATCAAGAGGTGTCCCCGGCCCAAAAGCGCGACCACGGCAAGCCTCACCGCGTCGGGCTTTCCCTTGACCGCCCTCGATACGTTTTTTATAAGCGCGTCGATGCGCGAGGTATTCATCCGTAGATTGTAGCCTATCGGGAGGGCCGCGTCAAAACAATTTATATGGAAGCTTTGTGCGGATTACGCCTGGTGCAGTTCCTGCCTGCCGAGGAACTCGTCGATGCTTTTTAACCCTTCGGCGTCTATGTCTATAAAATTGAGCCCCTCGTTTACGAGCGCTCCGTAGAGGGTCTTGCGCCAGGCTACCCTGGCCAGGCATTTTATGGCCCTGGTCGTACCCGGAAGCGTAAACTCCACCTTGACGATGAAGCGCGGGGTCGGCTTTGTAGCGGACTGTACCAATACCCCGGAGCGGCTGATGTCGAGTATTATGCCCTCGGAGGCTCCGTGGCCCTCGTCTACACGTACGGAAAGATAGGACGCAGGGGCCCTCCGCTCGGCCCTTCTGTTTTTCTCGGGCCGGGGCATTATCTGGTCGAGTACATAGCCGTTTATCTTCTCGGCGGTGTCGGCGTCTATATCTTCGAAATGGATGCCGATGCGCGAGTGTACGTTATATACGCTCTGGCTCCAGACCACCTTTGAGTTGCAGTCCACGGGCGTTTTTGTATCCGGCAGCATGAACCTTGTCTTTATGACGGACTGCTCGCCCATCAGCTTGGGGGCCTGAACCAGCGCGCCCGCGCAGCCTAAATTCATCATGATGCAGTGCAGAGGCTTCGGCCCCTCCCCGACGTTGACGGATATCAGGGGTACCGGTACCCTTGCGCAGGACCTTGTGTTGTGTTGTGTCTTATTTGCAGAGTGTTCTTCGAACCAGTTTTTGTCGTCCATATCTGCCCGCCTTGGTTATGTATAAGGTATCGGCCACCAATGATTATCTACAATATGAAAAAGTTGTCAAGCTTTTTTTGCTGAGCCTTGCCCGCCTGTGCTACAATACCCCCATGAAATTACGCCGTATCCGACTCAGCATAATCAACCGGAGCCTCTCGTTCACGAGGTTCGGCGCGTGGTTCATCATCGTATGCCTTGCCGTGGGCATAGCCGCAATAAACACCGGCAACAACCTGCTCTACCTCGTGGTGGCCATGATGCTCTCGATGATGCTGGTATCCGGGATACTGTCCGAGCAGGCCCTTAAAAAAATACGCGTCACCCGCAGGCTGCCGGACGACATATACGCAGGTACGCCCTTCCCGGTCAGGTTCAGCATACACAACGAGAAGTCGCGCATCCCGTCATACTCCCTGAGCGTATCGGCGTACTACCCGAACAAGACTCAGGGGGCTGGCGGCTTCCTGCCGAGGCTTGGGCCAGGCGAGTCCGGCGCTGCCCTCGTGGACGAGACGGTTGCCCTGCGCGGCAGGTGGGTATGCTCCGGCTTCGAGGTGTCCACGCTATTTCCGTTCGGGCTGTTCGTAAAGATACGGAGGTTCCCCCGCGAGGAGGCAAGGACGGTATACCCGCACGTCAGGACGCTGGACGGTGAGCTGACGGAAGAGCTTTCGGCACGCGCCGGCGAGCTGACGGTAAACCGCAAGGGGCACGGCTCCGAGCTTAGGAGCCTCCGGCTGTATCAGGAGCATGACGAGGCGCGGCTGATACACTGGAAATCATCCGCGAGGAGCGGCGTGCTGATGGCGAAGGAGTACGAGGCGGAGACCAAGAGGGCCGTATGCGTGATACTCGATAACTTAAAACCGCTTACGCCACCGGAGGACTATAACGAGCGGTTCGAGGAAGCGGTGACACTTGCGGCTACTGTCATTCATAACCTGATGCAGGATTCCGGGCTGCCAGTATCATTTATGAGCAGGGACGGGTTTGTAGAGGCGGGCTTGGGTGCGGCTCAGTACGCGCTCCTGATGGAGACACTCGCCGCGCTTTCCCCGTCGGGTGACGCGAAGGCGCAGGACGACTTAAGCGATGCGCTCTCCGAGGGCGTCAGCGTGATGGTGCTCGCAGGGCGCGGGTGGGGCTGGTCGGCCCGCTCCGCAGAGGCGGACTTCGTGATAGAGGCCGGGGCATGAGGTTAGACTACGCATACGCGTTAACATCGAGGCTGGTCGCGCTGTCCGGGCTTGTAGCGCTCCTGCTCACCCGCGAGGCGGCGGACTGGCTCGTGCTCCCCGCGTCGGCGCTTGCGCTCTACGGCATATTAAGGCCGGGAAGCACGCGCTACATGCTACCTGAACGCGCAGTGGGGCCGCTCGCAGGACTTGCCGGCGCGTTTGCCGTGTTCGACTTCTTCTTTATCGGCGGCTCGCTTATTGTGGCTGGCGCGGACTTCCTCGTACTGCTCCTCATGCTCAAGCTTGCGTCGCTTAACGACGGCAAAGACCACATGCAGATGTATACCCTGAGCTTCTTCCTCCTGCTCGCGTCTTCCGGGCTATCGACCGAGCTATCCTTCCTCGCGGCCTTCCTGGTGTTCTTCGTGTCGCTCACCTGGGCGCTTATGCTTGGTACCATGAAGGGCGCTGCGGACGGGAGCACGGGCGCGTTTCAGAGGTGGAAGGTGGGCAGGAGTTTCTTTGTCGGCGCGGCTGGCCTTACCCTTGCAGCATTCATGGTGACGCTCGTCATATTCTTCAGCCTGCCGAGGGTGGGCATAGGGTATTTCAGCCGCAGGGCGGGCGGGCTACTTAAGACCGTGGGGTTTTCGGACACGGTGGAGTTGGGATCTATGGGCGAGGTGAAGCAGGACCCAACAGTGGTAATGCGCGTGGAGCTGGTCGGCGTCAAGGCGGCCCCCGAGCGTCAGCCCTACTGGAGGGGCAGGGCGTTCGATTTTTACGACGGAAAGGCATGGAAGGATACCTTGCAGGGCAGGCTCGACCTGTACCGCACGGTGACCGGCTCGTTCTTTCCGGTGCCGGGTAAATTCCCGTCCAAGGACGCCCTCGTGCAGAACATATCGCTCGAACCGCTCGATACTACTACGATTTTTGCGCTGTACCCGGCATATATGATCACGGCCGACTTCCGCAGCATCTGGGTGGACGAAAACGCGGGCCTGCACCTGCAATACCCTACCGGGAACAGGGTGCACTATGCCGCATACTCGGCCCCGCGCGCTCCCACCGGAGCACAACTCGAAAGCCAGGAGGACTGGTCGCCAGGCCAGAACGCTCAGGTGTACCTCCAGCTCCCCGAAGGCTCGGACAGGCTCAGGGGGCTGGCCCTGCAGGTCACGGCAGGGGCGGCGACGCCTTATGAAAAAGCCAATAAAATCAAAGACTACCTGGCTGCAAGATACTCGTATACGCTTAACCCGGCGAGGGACGGCTCGCTGAGTCCGATGGACGACTTTCTGTTTGGGTCGAAGGAGGGCTACTGCGAGCACTTTGCCACCGCAATGACGCTCATGTTGAGGGCGGCTGACGTGCCCGCACGGCTGGTATCCGGGTTCATGGGCGGTACATGGAACGACTACGGCGGGTATTACCTCGTGCGCGAGCAGGACGCACACACCTGGGTGGAGGTATTCTTCCCGAAATACGGCTGGGTGGTATTCGACCCCACGCCATCGGTCGAGGCCGCCCCAAGGGGCTTTATTGCGTCGAGCTTAGGCGGAGCACTCGACTACATGAAGTTCAAATGGGACCGCTACATAGTGTTCTACAACCTGCGCGACCAGGTAACCGCAGTCGGCAGGCTGGCGGATGCATACCGTGCCTTAAAAGGCAGGCTCGGAAGCGTTACCGACTTGATATATAAGGATTTTTCACAGGCAGGCGTATTGAGCGGCGGCATGCCCGCGCGCCCGTCCTTAACCGTCATTGCGATAGCAATATCCACGCTTGCCGCCCTGCTGCTCTTGTGGAGGGTTATAGGCGGCCGGACGAGGGGGCGGAGGGCTTCGAGGGTGGCCTTCTACGCAAAGATGGAGGGCATATTAAGGAGAAAAGGGCTGGTCCGTCCCCTGGGTGCCACGCCCAGGGAGTTTGCCGGTTCACTGAGCGCCGACATGGGCGTAAATATAAAGGAAGTCATATGGTTGACTGACCTATACAACCGTATGCGTTTCGGCGGCGGAAGCTTGAGCAGGGAGGAGCAAAGGCGGGTGAGCGAGGCCCTTGAAAGGCTTAATGCCGTTGCCAAATCATCACAAAAGTAGTAAACTATAATTAATAGAATGGCCGTGATGATTAAGGTGATAGGGAGGGAAGGAGAGCAAAATGAAACGGTTGCTATTAGCAGCGTTTGCAGTTAGCTTACTCCTGATGCCCTTGACGGTTGGCGCCGCTACTGTGAAGGACGTGACGAACGTGACGAACGCCCCGCCGGTGGCACAGACGCTGGTACGTGAAGGCGACTTCGCAGTAAAGCTGACGATTACGCTCAAAATAACACAGACGGCGGTGACCGAGGCCAGGGCCGAGGACATGCTGGCCGCGCTCGGTATAGCGCCCAAGAACGGGTGGATAGCGGATTACCCGCTTACTCCGGACATTATATCTGAGCTCAGGGTCTCGGTGATAAAGGCATCGGGCTCTGGCAAACTTGCCATTGCTACGGCAGACGCACTGAAGGCCTTCGAAGACCTGGTCGCGGTGCTGGGCCTGCCGGTGGAGACGGCCGCCAACGATACGGCGACCGGTTACACGGACAACGGCCAGTCCACGGACTACGGCCAGTACTCGAACCCTGACGTGATAAACAACTACTACTACGACCAGGGCCCTCCGGTTGTAACGTACTATGCCCCGCCCTGGGACTACTACTACCTGTACTCGTGGGTATCGAGCCCGTTCTGGTGGGACACCTTCTGGTTCCCGGGGTTCTTCGTGCTCAGGGACTTCAATACAGTGATAGTGAACAACAACAACGTAAACAGTCTGGTGACTAACCACGTAACGGACCCTGTTACCAGCAGCGTCGGTATTATCGACCCCCAGACAAGGCGCGAGGGTTCTTCTATAAGCACGCTGGGCGTGTCGTCCGGCAGGTCGTTTTCCGGCGGTGAGTCCGGGAGGTCTGCGGCCTCGATATTCAACCGCGGCATGGAGCGCAGCGGCAGGGGTTCCGAGGGCTCGGCTATCACCACGTTCTCGACCGGTGGCGGTGGTGGACGCGGCAGGTCGGGCGGCGGTGAGGCTGTACGCGGCGGCGGCTCGTGGAGTGGCGGCGGCAGAGGTTCCGAGGGTTCGTCCGTAACCACGTTTTCGACCGGCGGCGGTGGTGGTGAACGCGGCAGGTCGGGCGGCGGTGAGGCCGTGCGCAGTGTCGGCGGCGGCTCGTGGAGTGGCGGCGGCAGAGGTTCCGAGGGTTCGTCCGTAACCACGTTTTCGACCAGCGGCGGTGGCGGTGGACGCGGCGGTGGTGGTGAGCGTTCGTTCAGCGCACCTGCCTCAAGTGGCGGCGGTTCATGGGGCGGTGGCGGTGGACGCGGCGGTGGTGGTGAACGCGGCGGCGGTGGTGAACGCGGCGGCGGTGGCGGCGGCTTCGGGCGCGGTGGTGGCGGCGGCGGCTGTCGCGGGCGTTGCTGAATATAGAGACATGTATGGCCCCGGTCGTATGGCCGGGGTTATTGTTTTAAAAGGACATAGCAGTCGTCAGGTCCTTCACGGACCCCGGAGGGAAGGCGTACTATTTAGGCGTTCCGATAAGCCGGTCTATCTTTGAAGAGAAAAGTCCCTCGTCCATCCCGCCGAAGTATTCCTCGACTATGTTGCCGCTTGCGTCGATAAAGAAGGTTTCGGGTATGCCTCTCACGTTGTAATCCTTCCCGACGACCGCTTCGGGGTCGAGGCCCACCATGCAGGTGAGGGAGTGCTTGTCTATAAGGGACTTCACGTCCTTCTCCGGGCTCTTCAGGAACACTATCAAAAACGCGGTCTTTCCGCTGTATTTGTCGCTTACCGCCTTCAGGGCAGGGAGTTCATGGAGACAGTGGGGGCACCAGCTCGCGCCGAAGTTCAGCACAAGCGGCCTGCCCCTCAGTTTGTCGAGCGAGGTCTCAGTCCCGTCCGCAAGGCTGATGGTGAATGCGGGCGCGGGCGTGGGCGCAGTGCGCGCCTCACCGCCGAAGATTGCGCACCCCGACAACAGCAGGGCCGCAGCTATTAACACACACGCCGCAGAACGCGTCTTCATAGAGTGAACCTCAGCAGTTCCTTTTTCAGGTCGTCCGCGCTGATTACCCCGTACTCCTTTATCAGCCGGCCGTCCAGCATGACGGCGGGGCACGCGGGCGGGTCCTTTATACCCATATATTCCTCTGAGCCGCTTTTGATCACCTCGATATGCACGGGGTATTCCTCGCTGACCGTGCGCGCCGCCTCCATGTTTATGCGGCAGCGCTTGCCCATCGGGTCGTTCACGAAAAGGGTCAGTACCATAATGCTGATAAAACTCCTTCCTGCGTAGAGCTAATCCCGTGAATGTGAACATGCCACGGGCCCGTCCGGTATTATATAACACAAAATACCGGCGTAAGGCAAGGATATACTATAAAATCCCCCTCTCCTCAGAAGGTCATCACCTCGCGCTCCAGCGCCAGGTCGAGCACTATCTGCGCACCCGCAAGCTGGGTGTTCGGGATGAGGTCCGCCGGCTGCACCCCGAACTGGGCCGCGCAGGGGGTGCAGGCGTAGAACTTCACATCGTTCTCCACGAGTGAGGCTATCAGGTCCTTTATGGGCGGAAACGCCTTCTGGTCGGTTATGGTCTCGGCAAAACCCTTCTTGACGAGCTGCACGCCTTCGTTGATGGTGAACACCACCACGTCCAACCCGTTGGCTACGGCGGTGTTCGCTATGGCGAGCGCGGCCCCCGCCCTCTCCGGCGCGTCGGAGGAATGCGTCGCTATTATAAGGAACTTCTTGTCCATGCTTCCTCCATTGGTTTACTTTGTGGGCTTGGTAAGGTCGTGCGGGAACGGCCCCAGCTTTACGTCCACGCCCGTTATAATCTCCTTTTCGCCCACTACCACCTTGTGCTCGGGGTCCTTGTCGTATGTGCCGTAGGGCTCGCCCTTGCGCGGGAGGCCGCCGTACTTGAGCCTCGCCGCCAGGTAGTATGTGCCCGGCTTGGGCAGGTACACGTCGTATGCGCCGTCTTTGTCCGTCGGCTTCGACAGGTACGCGGGCAGGCCTATCATCTCATTGTCCGTGTAGAGCAGGATGTATGCGCCTTTGGCGGGCGCGCCGCCCTCGTCATACACCGTGCCCTTTATGCCCATCTCGCCCTTTTCCGGCAGGTACGGCGCGAGCAGGAAGTTGCCTTCGAGCTTTGCGACCGATATGTTCACGTCGGTGAATGCCCCGTCCTTCACCTCTACCGGGTTTGCGGGGTACTTGCCCTCATAGTCGCCCTTCACGAGGTAGCCCTTCGGGTCTCCAGACACGCGCTTCCGCGCTACTATATAATAGCTGCCGGGCTTCAGGTTCAGGGTGTACGAGCCGTCGGGCCCGCTCGGAGCAGAGATAAGCTTGGTGGGGACGCGGAGGTCGTTGAACGGGGACTCGTATGCGTACACGAACACGCCGGGTTCCGCCCCTTCGCTCTCTACCAGCACCTGCCCCTTTATGCCCGAGTTGACTACCGCTGCCGCATCCGTCTTTGCGGCCATCTTCTCACCCGCGCACCCAGAGGTCATCAAAAAAGCAAACGATAAAGCAACAGCGCCGGCCAAGGTAAAAAGACCTGTCTTCATGCCGCCCTCCTTGTTGGTTGTATGGCCCAAAATATAGCACATGAATACCCGTTTTGCAAGGTGCGGGGGCGTTTGCATGGCTACGGGGTCACAAATATTTTGACTTTTACCCGCGCCGGTTATAAAATAGCCATGCTATGTACTACGATGTAAATGACGACCTGCTACAGGCGGCGGTCATATACCACGCAGGGCTCGACGAGGCGATAGCCTGTGCGGCGGGCGCGCTATCCGACGCGGGCATAGGACTGACCTGCGCCAGAGGCTGCTCGTGGTGCTGCCGCCTGCCGGTGCGGGCGACCCCGCCCGAGGCCATGCTCGCGGCGGCATATCTTTCCGGGCGGCTTTCTACCGGCGAGACCGCCGCCCTCAAGATGCGGGTTGAGGCCTGGCTGGACTGGAGCCGCAGGGAGCTCTCTCGCCCGGAGGTGTGGGGCTTCGGCAGGCCCGCCGCACCGTTCTACGAGACGCCTACCTGCCCTTTTTTGACCGACGACCTCTGCTCCATCTACCCCGTAAGGCCGATGGGCTGCCGGGTACACTCATCCACCGCACAGCCGGAGACCTGCCAGTCGTCCACCGGGGCCGACCTCCCGCCGGAGGTACTGGAGGCGGTAAAGCCGCTATGCATGGAGTACCGGAGGGGCATTGAGGCCCAGGGAATATCCTTCGACAAGGCGGTGGATTACCTCCCCGCGCTGGTCCTCAGGCTCCTGTAATCTGTTGACATTGCACGCGGTTATGGTATCATCTCACCTATGAACACCCTCTACTACGGCGATAACTTAAACGTCCTCCGCGAACACGTCCCGGACGAGTCCGTCGACCTCATATATTTAGACCCGCCGTTCAACTCCAAGCGCGACTACAACATACTTTACCGCGAGCCGATGGGCGGTTCGTCCTCTGCGCAGATAACCGCGTTCGAGGATACATGGCACTGGACGGACGAGGCCGAGCGCGCGTATCAGGAGATTACGGACACCGCGCCGCCCGCCCTAGTGGAAATGATGCAGTCGTTCAGGCGTTTTATCGGCGTGAATGACATGATGGCCTACCTGACTATGATGGCCATACGGCTAATCGAGCTTCGCCGCGTGTTGAAGCCCACGGGTAGCATATACCTGCACTGCGACCCGACCGCGTCGCACTACCTCAAAATTTTACTGGATGCTGTGTTCGGCAAAGCTAATTTCAGGAACGAAATTTCTTGGCGAAGGTCACATCCCAAGGGCCATGCCTTCACGAGGTTCGCAAATAACCACGATGTGATTTTCTCTTATGCCAAAGATTCCCATAAGGTGCTCTGGAATCAATCGTACAAAGTGCACGACCCCGAAAAGATAAAGAGCCAGTACACTCTTAAAGATGAGAGCGGACGCTTGTACCAATTGACTTCCCTGCTCAACCCAAACCCTAACAGGCCCAACCTCACGTATAAGTTCAAAGGAGTCACGCGAGTTTGGCGTTGGACCAAAGAGAGGATGCAGGCGGAAGATGATAAGGGTAATATTGTGGTTCCAAGAGGCGGCAGCGGTATTCCCAGATACAAGAGGTATCTCGACGAGCAAGAAGGAGTTCCGATTGGGGATTTTTGGGAAGACGTCGAGTTGGTCAGTGGCGGAGAGAAGCTCGGCTTCCCCACCCAGAAGCCGGTCGCGCTCTTGGAACGCATAATACAGGCGTCGTCCAACGCGGGCGACGTTGTGTTAGACCCGTTCTGCGGATGCGGGACTACCATCGTTGCCGCGCAGAAACTCAAAAGGAAGTGGGTAGGGATAGACATCACGCACTTAGCCATTTCACTCATAGAGAACCGCCTGCGCGAACATTTCCCGCGCGCGAAGTTCGAGGTACTCGGCACACCCAAAGACTTGGAAGGCGCAAGAGACCTGGCCGACCGCGACAAGCACCAGTTCGAGTGGTGGGCGCTCTCGCTCGTCGGTGCTCGTCCTTACGGTGACAAAAAGAAGGGCGGCGACACGGGCATTGACGGCATCATGTACTTCCGCGTCAGCCCGACAGAGACGGTGAAGGTGGTAGTGTCCGTCAAGGGCGGCGGGAATATCAACCCCGGCATGGTGCGGGACTTAAAAGGCGTGATGGAACGCGAAAAGGCGGGCATGGGCGTGTTCATCACCCTTGAGCCTCCGACCGCCGGGATGAAGAAGGAGGCCGCTGCGGCAGGGGTGTACAAGCATCCGCTTAACGACCTGACCTACCCGAAGCTCCAGATGTTCACGATAGAGGAACTCCTTGACGGGACAAAACTAAAGGCCCCGGCACAGGCCGAGACCTTCAAAAAAGCGAGTATCATAGATACAATAAAACAGCAGGGGTTCGACCTGTAATTAATCACCCCCCTTTAAACTAAAATCAAACCCATGCCTGAAGCGATAAACTACATAGAGCCCGACGTGTGCGAGTTCATAAGGCGCTCGATTGACGAGGCGGGCGGCAACGAGGTCTTCTTCATCGGCTCGTGCGGGGAGGGCCGCAAAGTGTCTTCTGCCTTAGTCATGGCGAGGGGCGACGACAGCTCCGTGCCCGCGATAGCACAGAGCGCCGCCGTGGGCGACGTGGTGATACACAACCACCCGGACGGCCCCCTTACGCCATCGGGCGCGGACATCGGGATCGCCTCGATGCTCGGCTCGCGCGGGGTGGGCTTCCTTATAGTGGACAACAAGGCCGCCGACGTGTACGCGGTCGTCGAGCCGTTCACGAAGGAGGCATTAAAGCCCCTGGACGAAGGCAGGATAACTGCCGCACTCGATGCAGGCGGCGAGCTCTCCCGCGCGCTGGACGGCTACGAAGTCCGGCCCGGCCAGATAGAGATGGCACTCGATGTGGCGCGCGCGTTTAACGGGGGCAAGGTGGCCGCTCTCGAAGCCGGTACGGGCGTGGGCAAGAGCATGGCGTACCTCGTACCCGCGTTACTCTGGGCCTTGGCAAACAAGGAGCGCGTCGTCATATCCACCAACACGATAAACCTCCAGGAGCAGCTGATTAACAAGGACATCCCGCTGCTCGCACGCGCATTCGGCTGCGAGTTTAAGGCGGTGTTAGTCAAGGGGCGCGGGAACTACCTCTGCCTCCGTAAGCTCGACTCTGCCATGTCCGAGGGCGACTTCCTGCTTGAGGACTCGGAGAAGGCAAACATAGCGGCGATAGACGGCTGGGCGGGGAAGACCAGGGAAGGCAGCCTGTCCGACTTGAGCTTCGTGCCCGGCGACGAGCTTTGGGAGAAGCTTCGCTCCGAGTCCGACACATGCCTCAGGCTCAAGTGCAAGCGATACGCGCACTGCTTCTTCTTCCGCGCGAGGCGCGAGGCGGCCTCCGCCGACCTTTTAGTGGTGAACCACCACATACTGCTTGCGGACATAGCGCTCCGTTCCGCGGAGGGCGGGTCTTCCGACACGGGTATACTGCCGGGCTACGCGCGTCTTATAATAGACGAGGGGCATAACCTGGAGGACGGGGCGACTTCGTACTTCGGGAGCAGGGTGTCGAGGCTGGGCCTTTTGAAGATGCTCGGACGCCTCCACCACAAAAGGGAGCGGGATAGGGGCCTGTTACCATTCATAGCGCACGCCCTCAAGGGCGGCCGGGGCGCAGGCCGCACCCGTGCGGAGGCGTGGCAGGCGCTCATCAACGGCAGGATACTTACCGAAAAAGAGGCCGCGGCGGCCCGCGTGAACGAGGCGTTCGACGCGCTTTATTCCTTTGCGGACGGACAAGGCAAGGGCGCGGGCGGCGAGATTAAGCTGAGGCTTAAGCCCGGCATAAAGAAGGCAGCAGGTTGGGACTACGTGGAGGACGCATTCGGGCGGCTGAACCTCGACATAGCAAAGCTGACCCGCTCGCTCAATTCTCTCAGGCGCGAGTTCGAGGCGGAGGAGGCCATAACGGACAAGTTAGAGTCCGCGATGATGGAGATAAAGTCGGTCGGCGAGAGGCTCGACAATGCGGCCCTTGCAATAGAGACGCTCTTGAAGGGCGGGGAAGACGGGTTGGTCAGGTGGATAGAGGCCCCCGCGAGGAAGGCGGGCAGGGTGATTACGCTCTGCGGCTCTCCGCTTAACGTGGCCACCGAGATAAAGGAGCGCGTATACGACAGGCTCGCCACGGTTATTATAACGTCCGCAACGCTTACGGTGAAGCGCGGGTTCGGCTTTCTTAACAAGCGCATCGGGCTCGACCTTATACCCAAGGACAGGCTCGTTACGGGCACGCTACCCTCGCCCTTCGATTATGCAAGGCAGGTCATCATAGGAATACCGACGGACATACCGGAGCCGGGGGCGCGTGAGTTCGGCAGCGCGTTGTCCGGGCTTGTCAAGGAGGCGCTCATCATATCGAGGGGCAGGGCATTCGTGCTTTTTACCTCCTTCAAGATGCTGAACGACGTATACAAGGAGCTTGAGCCGTCGCTCGCCTTACAGGGCATACGCGGGATGAAGCAGGGCGAGTCCCCGCGCCACAGGCTGCTGCACGAGTTCAAGGCGGAGCGCTCCGCCGCACTCTTCGGCACGGACAGCTTCTGGGAGGGTGTGGACGTTATGGGGGACGCGCTTTCTAACGTGATAATAACCAAGCTCCCGTTCTCGGTGCCGGACGACCCTGTGATTGAGGCCAGGCAGGAGGAGATAGAGGCCGCGGGCGGCAACCCGTTCATGGAGTATATAGTGCCGCAGGCGGTGATAAGGTTCAGGCAGGGCTTCGGCAGGCTTATCAGGAGCAAGACGGACCGGGGCTGCATAATGGTGTTCGACCGGCGCGTGGTAGAAAAGAACTACGGCCGCGAGTTTTTAGGTTCCCTGCCGGAGGGCCATATAGTGAAGGGCGCGCAGGCGGAGGTGTTCAAGCAGGTGCGAGAGTTCTTCGAGCCGGGCCATGAACCAAAGATACAAAAGGCGGCGGGTAAGGGTAAGGCAAAGGTGCTTAAGTAGTTGTAGCTGCCCCATTCATGGGGCGCCATTTGTAGGGGCCGTACCCATGTGTCGGCCCTCCGAGCTTAAACCCTGGACCCCCGTTAAGAAGCGTCCGGGGGTGACGTTGTTTATGAGAAACAAGGAGCATCAACATGAACTCACTTGACATCGTAGTCCTCATCATCCTGGCCATATCGCTCGCAGTGGGCGCGCTGTGGGGCGCGGTCCGCTCCGTGTTCACCATCGCGTCGGTCATCGCGGGTTTTTTAATCTCGTCTAACTTCTACCACATGGCCTCTGAAGGCCCGCTCCAACTGACCTCGCACAAAGAGGTTAACGACATCATAAGCTTCCTGGCCATATTCATATTCACATCCGTGCTCATAAGCTTCATCGGCGGACATATCGCCATGATAGTCAAGAAGTCCAAACTCAAGGCGTGGGACTCGCTCACCGGGGCGGCGGTGGGCGCGCTTGCAGGGCTGGTGGTGTCCTGTCTTATAGTGTACGCGCTACTCGTGTTCCTGCCCTCGGACAGCAAGACATTCACGAAGTCGCACGCATTCCCGTACATATCGAGGCTCTCCGAGCTGGCATCGCCCATCGCGCCGGGCTTCTTCGAAGACGAGTTCCAAAAGAAAATGGGCGAGTTCAAGGCAGGCCCCCTAATGCCTAAACCACCCAAGCCGCCCGCCCCGCCGGAGAGACCTAAGGCCCCTGAAAAGCCCAAGGCCCATAATAAGGGCAAATAGGTTGACCCTTTTCATTACGGCGGTTATACTTTTAAGTCTGAACACACGCAGTCTTTCCCGTTTTATTCAGGCGCATGTAACCGAGTCAGCGGCGGCGTTATTACCGACCGGAGGTGACGATGTACTTCGACAGGTTCGACCCTTTCAAGGGCGAAAAGCTTGAGGTGATGGACAAGGACGGGAAGGTGGACGAGGCTCTCAGGCCCGAATTATCCGATGAGAAGATAAAAGAGTTGTACGTGCGGATGACCGTTATGCGGGTCGCGGACAAGACCGCGCTCAACCTGCAAAGGGAAGGCCGCATGGGCACGTACGCCCCTGTCTGGGGGCAGGAGGCGGCGGAGTCCTGCTCGGTCGCGCTCGATGACGGCGACTGGCTCGTGCCCTCGTACAGGGAGACCGGAGCCATGTTCATGCGCGGAGTACCCCTGTCTCTCCTTTATCGTTATTGGATGGGAGATGAGAGAGGACAGCGATTCCCGGAGGGTACGCGCGTACTGCCGATAAACGTGGTAGTGGGCGGCCAGGCACTGCACGCGGTGGGGCTGTCATGGGCGATGAAATTGAGGGGGGAGAAATCCTGCGCGCTCGCCTGCTTCGGGGACGGGGCCACGTCCGAGGGCGACTTCCACGAGGCGATGAACTTCGCGGGCGTGTTCAAGACGCCCACCGTGTTCTTCTGCCAGAACAACCAGTTCGCCATAAGCGTACCGAGGAGCAGGCAGACCGGCTCGAAGACCATAGCTCAAAAGGCTGCCGCTTACGGCTTCAAGGGTATACAGATATACGGCAACGACCTGCTTGCCGTGTACGGGGCCATGAAGGAGGCGCTCGACCGTGCGCGCGCGGGCGAAGGCCCGAGCCTCATCGAGGCGTTGACATACCGCTTCGGCCCGCACACCACGGCGGACGACCCGACCAAGTACCGCTCCGAGGAGGAGCTTGAGAAGAACAGGCCCTTCGACCCGCTGATAAGGCTCAGGGCATACCTCGAAAAGAAGGGCCTCTGGAGCGAGGACGAGGAGTATAGCATTGTGGATGCGGCTACCAAGGAAGTCGAGAAGGCGGTCGCTATAGCTGAGTCCGCCCCACCCGCTCCGCCTACGGACATATTCGACTACACATACTCCACGCCGCCGCCGTACCTGCAAAGGCAGAAGGAGGCGATAGCCAATGGCTAAGATGAACATAGTATCCGCGCTCAACATGGCGCTCGACTTCGAGATGGCAAAGAACGACCGCATGATAATACTCGGTGAAGACGTGGGCAGGGAGGGCGGTGTATTCCGCGTGACCGACGGGCTTCAGGACAAGTACGGCAAAGACCGCGTGATAGACACCCCTTTGGCTGAGTCCGGCATAGTGGGCGCGTCAGTCGGGCTGTCGCTGGGCGGGATGCTCCCCGTCCCGGAGATACAGTTCGAGGGATTTTTATATCCTGCAATGGACCAGTTGTTCAACCAGGTGGCCAGGTACCGCACGAGGAGCAGGGGCGGGAGCGCGGTGCGCATGGTGTTGAGGGTCCCCTGGGGCGGAGGTATACGCGCGCCGGAGCACCACTCGGACTCACCTGAGACATACCTTGTGCACACCCCCGGCCTTACCGTGGTCACCCCGTCGAACCCCTACGACGCAAAGGGGCTCATGGCCGCCGCGCTCAGGCACCCCGACCCGGTGATATTCTGCGAGCCGAAGCGGATATACAGGGCCATAAAAGAAGAGGTGCCCGAAGAGGACTACACCGTGCCCATCGGCAAGGCCAACGTGGTCAGGGAGGGCACGGACGTTACCATAGTAGCATGGGCGGCTATGGTGAGAGACGCGCTTAAGGCGGCTGAAGAACTTGACGCGGGCGGAGTGAGCGCGGAGGTCATAGACCTTCGTACGCTCTCCCCGATGGACAGCGAAACCGTGGTGGCGTCGGTGCGGAAGACAGGGCGGCTGGTGATAACACACGAGGCCCCGCGCACGCTGGGGCTCGGTGCGGAGATAGCGGCGCGCGTATGTGAGGAGGCCTTCACGAGCCTGCTCGCGCCCGTCGAGCGGGTAACAGGGTTCGATACCGTAATGCCGCTATTCAAGCTTGAGAACTACTACCTGCCGAGCACGGCTAAGATAGTAGCGGGGGTAAGGAAGGCGATGGAGTATTAGGATGAAAGGCGCACGGGGCAAACCCACGGCTGTGGCCGAGATATTAGCGGCGGTGCTGAAGGACAGGGGGCTTCTGGGAAGCCTCTCGCTTGCCGGGCTCCAGTCGAGGTGGGAAGGGGCGGTAGGGCCGAGCATCGCCGGCCACGCCCGCCCGGACGCGCTCAGGGGCGGCACGCTCACTGTCATAGTAGACAGCTCCCCCTGGATGAACCAGTTGTCTCTCCTTGCGCCCGACATCATGCAAAAGCTGAACGCAGCTACAGGCGAGGAGGCCGTCACCGACCTGCGGTTTAGGATAGGCAAGGTTGTCGAGCCGGGACGGAAGAAGGCAGAGGGGCCATTCGTACCCAAGAGGCGAAGGCTCGGCGCGGACGACAAGGCGGAGATAGAGGCGGCGGTGGAGGCCATACCCGACCTGGAGCTGCGCGCTGCTGCGCGGAGGCTGATGACCGAAGCCAGGACGAGGATCAAATAATGCCCTGCGACTGCAAGAACTGCATAGTAAGAAGCCTCACAATACTCTCCGAGCTTGAGTTCCCGGAGCTTGAGAAGGTCAGCGCGCTCATATACCTCAAGTCCTTCAAGCGAAAGAAGGTGGCATTCCTCGAGGAGTCGCCCTCCAGCACCGTCTATATAATAAAGTCCGGCAACATCAAGACTTACAAGTCGCTACCGGACGGGCGCGAGCAGATTATCAATATACTCTCCCCGGGCGACATGCTCGGTTTCGACTCCCTGTACGACGACCGCTACTCCTGCACGGCAGAGGTCATACAGGACTCCGAGCTGTGCTGCATAAAAAAGCAGGACCTGATAAACCTGCTGAAGCACAACCCTGAGGTGGGCCTCAAGTTCATCAAGATAATGAACCGGGAGTTAAACCGGGCGCAGGAGCGCATACGCGACCTTGGCCTCAAGGACGCGAGGGAGCGCGTCGCGTCTCTGCTCCTGATGCTGTTCTCCTCGCGCGGCGAGGGGAGCAGGCCCGGCTTTACGCTCTCCCGGCAGGAGATATCCGAGATGGTGGGCGTGGCCCAGGAGACGGTGATACGGATACTTTCCGAGTTCAAGGCGGACGGAGTGATACGCGCGGAGGGCAGGAGCGTGTTCGTCACAAAGCCGGACGGGCTCAAGCGGCTTGCGGGTATGGGGGAGGTGTAAATCTTAATTTCTTGACACCGGCGGCAAAATGTTTGTAAAATAGCACAAATAAGCTTGCGCAAACGTCCGGCCTGGGAAAGACCAACATGCCGTCGGGTATTTTAAAAAACGTATCGTTCAAGTACGGCCTCACCGGGGCTTTGATTGGCGCGACCGCGCCCGTCCTTTACTCTCTTATCCATTACACACTTTTCTACGGCAGCCTGTCCCCGTCCCAGTACGTGAAAGAAGTGCTGCTGAGCACGCCGGAGGACATGGCCGCCCACATATTCATATCAGGCACGGTCGTGGTCATGGCGGCGGCGGGCGCGGTGGTCGGCAGGATGCGAGAGAAGGACGTGCGCCACGCCTCCGAGATGGAGGCAAAGAACCAGGAGCTGGAGGCCAAGAGCACGGAGCTTGCGGAGCTGACCGCTAACCTCGAAGAAAAGGTCAGGGCCGGCAGGGAAGAGGTCTTAGAGACGGCCATGAAGCTTAAAAAAGCAAACGCGAAGCTCATAAGGCAGATAGAGATACAGAGGAAGGTCGCGGGCAACGTGCCGTCTTTGCTTGCGCTCCTGGACACGAACATGTCTTACGTCGAGATGAACGAGTACGGGGCGAGGCAGTTTCTTGGCAAGCCGCTCGTGGACATACTCGGCCACAAGTGCTACGAGGTGATAGGGGGCATAGACGAGGTCTGCATCAAGGACTGCGCCGCCAGGAAGGCATTCGAGACCGGCAAGGAGGCCACGCATTCGAGGAGCGTTATAGTCAGGGGCACAGAGATAACCACCGAGAACAAGAGCATCCCTCTTAAGAACGAGGAAGGCGTAGTGACGCACGTCCTCCAGATAGTGACGGACGCGACCGCGAAGAGAAAAGAGGAGGACGACCTAAAGCGCAGGGCTAACCGGGACGCGCTGACGGGCGTGTACAACAAGCATTACTTAAACCTCTACCTGGAAAACGAGGAGAAGAAGAACAATACGGACAAGCGCAAACGCGGCCCGTACACAGTGATATTCGCGGACGTGGACAACCTGAAGGATGCCAATGACAATTATGGCCACGAGGCGGGCGACATACTTTTAAAGAAGATATCGCAGGTGTTTCAGGACAACACCCGTCACGAGGACATAGTTGCCAGGGTGGGCGGGGACGAGTTCGTGATAATACTGCCACACAACGGGCCGGAGGAAGGCGAGGTGCTGATAAGCAGGTTCAAGCGCCAGTCGGAGGATTGGAACAAGACGAAGGACCTGGCGGACGGGCTCTCCGGCCTGGAGTTGGGCGCGTCTTACGGCCTCAGTACCTCGATATACGGGACGGACTTGGTCGACGCGATAAAGAGGGCCGACTCCTCGATGTACCGCGCAAAGAAGGGCAAGAAGTCAGACACGGTAAGCCAGCCGGAAAGCCAGCAGTAACAGGGAAAGCCAGCCGGTGTATCGGTATTGTCATTGCGAGGAGTCCCGCATTCGGCGGGACGACGCGGCAATCCCGGCTATGACCATTCAGCGTAACTGACACTCCTATCAACCCCCGACCTCTTCCCGCATCTCTTCCAACACCGCTTCTAATACCGTGGACATCTCGGAGCCTTTGCGCCTCCTGTCGGCGAGCGATTCCCTCAGCAGCTTTATGGCATCCGGCCCGCCGCACCTCTTTATGGTCAGCACCGCCTCCATGAACACCCTCTCGTCGTCAGAGCCGAGGTACGGTCCGGCGGCGGAGACCACCTTGTTGCAACTGTAGCAGCCGATGGCCTTCAGGAGGTCGGTGATGTTCTTTTTTGGGCTTATAGGCAGCAGGGATATGAAGAGGTCCAGGTAGTCGCTGGACCCTACAAGGGAGAGGACCTCGACCGTCGGACGCCAGAGCGGGTGGCCGGGCTCGGTCGCTATCGCAGTGAACGGCGCGGGCCTCTTCTCCGCGATGGTTATCAGGGCGGAGTCCAGGTGCGCCTCCCTGTCCTCGATGTCCAGCTTGTGGAACTGCTCCTTGAGCGCAAGCAGGCTTTCTACGGGCGCGTCTTTCCATGCATGCGCAAGCTCTGCGCACGCGTCCTGGACCTCCCTCGCGGTCCCGCCCTTGACGACCTCCATGAGGTTTTCGTGCCTGTCCGTCTCAGCCACCAAGGACCCTCTTGATAGTGTCTTTGAGTTCCTTCAGGTCGGTGGACTTGACGACGTACGCGTCCGAGGCCCATACGCCGAAGTTGTGCTTGTACTCCGGGTACGCGGTGCACATTATCATCGGCAGGTCGCGCTTCTTCTCCTTCAGGGCGCGCAGTACCTCTATGCCGTCCATGCCCGGCATGCGCACGTCCAGCGTGACCACGTCCGGCTGCACCTCGTCCATCATCCTGACCGCCTCCTCGCCGCCGCCCGCGAGGAAGACCTCATAGCCCTCCTCGACAAGCTCCTCCTTGTATAGCTGGCGGATGTTCTCTTCGTCGTCTACTACCAGTACCTTTTTGCTCATTCAGAGCACCCCCTTCCGGGCAAGTTGAAGTATCGGAAAATCATTTGCCACCGGGCCTCGATGCGACGGGCTGGCAGGTGGAGTCCGTACGCGGCTCATCTTTCCTGGACGGGAGCCTTATGATGAAAGTGACGCCCACGCCCTCCTTGTTGACCACCTCTATCTCTCCTCCGTGGTTCTTTATTATCTTGTTCGTTATGGCAAGGCCTAAGCCGGTGCCTTTGTCCTTAGTGGTGAAGAACGGGTTGAATATGTTCTCTATCGCCTCTGGGGATACGCCGCCGCCCGAGTCGGTTATCTCCAAGACCGCCTGTCCTGCGTCGAGCCTCGTCCTGACCGTCAGGTCACCCCCGCCCTCCTTCGCGCCTATGGCCTGCTCGGAGTTGGAAAGGACGTTTATGAGCGCCTGCTTTATCTGCCTGGGGTCCATCTGGACGTCGCCAACGGAGGGGTCCAGCGCGGCCATCAGCCTTATGTTCTTCTCGGCGAACTCGTCCTTGTACATCGAGAGGGTCTCCTCGCAGACGGCGTTGAAGCTGTATAGCTCGAAGCAGGGCTTCTTCTCCCTGGAGAAGTCGAGCACGTTCTCGAGTATCTTCTCAAGCCGTCTCGCCTCGTCCCTTATTATGCGTGCGTAGCGGCCCTCGTCACCCTCTCCCTGCCTCTTTGCGAGCCTGCCCGCAAAGCCGCCTATGACTGTCAGCGGGTTTTTAATCTCGTGGGCTATGGACGCGGCCATCTCGCCAAGCGCGGCCATCTTCTCGGACTGTATCAGACGGTCCTGCGCCTCTTTCAAATCCTTGTTCGCCTGCTCCAATGTGGAGTAGGCCATCGCCGACTCCATCGCCAGGCCCGCCTGGTTCGAGAACATCATAAGGAACTGCAGGTCCTCATGGGTTATGGGCTTGCCGGTGAACTTGTTGTCCACCACCACCAAAGATATGACCCGGCCTTTGGCGACCAGCGGGACTACGGCGAAGCTGTTGGCGCCGATTAGCGAGGTTATCTCGGGACCGGCGAGCGGGTCGGTGTCCGCGTCCTCGATGTAGACCGCGCGCTTGTCCCTGACGGTGGCGGAGAACACGTCCGCGCCGTCTTCGTAGGACACCCTCATGCTCTTTACCATGCGGTTGAAGGGGGCCTCTTTCTGAGCCGCGATCTCCGAGTCCGTTACGGTCCACTCCCTGAGGTTCAACTGTCGGCCCGCGAGCCGCGACCATATCTCGCCCGCCTCCCACGACGACGATGGCCCGACGCCCAGCATGCCCTGGAGGCTCTTGGTGCGCTCGTTGACTAAGAAGAGCATGGCGCGGTTGAAGCCCATCCCCCCGCCCATGGTCATCGCGGTCAGTATGATGTGCAGGAGCCTGTCCAGCCTCAGAGTTGAGCGCATGGAGTTGGCCATGTAGTATAAGAAGGCGAGTTCCTGCGCGTTCTTCTCGTTCTGTACGGCCAGGTCTTCGGCGCGCTCGTATATGAAGGCGTTCTCGACCGCCATGGACGCCTGCGTGGCGAGAGTGGAGAGCAGGTGCAGGTCGTCTTCGTTGAACGGCACTTCGCCTTGCTTGCCGGGCCTCTCCTTGTCGTAGAGCGCGAGCGTCCCTATCACCTTGTCCTTGGCGACCAGCGGCACGCATACGAGCGAGTTCACCACGGCGCCCGTCGCGTTTAAGAAGTCCGGGTGCTCGTATATGTCGCTCACCAGTATGGGCTTGCCCTCTGCGGCCACCTTGCCCGCGATGCTCTCGCCCAGCTTGAGCGCGGTCTTCCTCCCCGCATCCTGCCCAAGGCCGTAGGACGCCTTTATCTCTAATAGCCCGGTCTCGGAGTTAAGGAGCCGCAGTATGCAGCCCTTTGCCCCGACCGTCTCTGCGGACAGGCGCGCTAACATGTCGAGCAATGTCTGGAGGTCGAGCGTGGATACGAGCGCGCGGCTGACCTCATAGAGCGCGGAGAGGGCCTCAAGGTTCTGCTTCGCCTCCTCGTAGAGCCGGGCCGAGTTTATGATGCCGCCCACGTCGTTCGCTATTGTCGAGAGGAGCGTGACCTCGTCGGGCTGGTATTCGTGAGGCTCGACCGTCTGCACGGTCATCACGCCTATGCAGTCGTTGTCGAATAGTATGGGCACGGACAGCATGGACTTGTAGCTCTCCTCCCCCGTCATGGGTATGAGCTTGTAGCGCGGGTCAGACGTTGCGTATTCGAGGGCGACCGGCTCCTTGTGCTCGGCCACCCAGCCCGTCACGCCCTCGCCCATCTTCAGCATCACCCTGCCGATCGACTCGGGCCTGAGCCCTACCGCCGCCTTGAGGGTAAGGGTGTCCTTGTCCTTGTCCCTGAGCACCACGTAGCATACGTGCCTGCCGAGTTTGTCGGCGATCACGCGGACGATGTTGTCCAGCTTGTAGTCGAAGCCGCGGGTGGAGTTGGCGATGCCGCTGACCTCGCTCAAAATCTCAAGCTCGACTTTTTCGGTGCCTATCATTTGCCCTTGGCCTTTTGTATTGCCTTCTTGTAAAGGGAGACGTACTCCGTCGCAGAGTGGTCCCACGAGTTGTCCTCGGACATGCCCCGCGCGACAAGGGCCTTCCATGTAGGCTTGTCGCCGTAGGCCTTGACTGCGGCCTTGGCCGCCTTCAGGAGCGCCTCTGAGGAGTAGTCCGTGAACACGAAGCCGTTGCCCTTGCCCGTCTTCGCGCTCAGGTTCTTTACGGTGTCTGCAAGCCCGCCTGTCTTCCTGACCAGGGGCGCGGTGCCGTAGCGCAGGCTGAAGAGCTGGCCCAGTCCGCACGGCTCGTAGCGGGACGGCATGAGGAACACGTCCGAGCCCGCGTATATCTTCTGCGCGAGCGAGGCGTTGAAGCCTATAGTGACGGACACCTGTTTCGGTAGCTTCTTTGCGAGTTCCGAGAACTGCTTCTGGTACTTGTCCTCGCCCGCGCCTAACATCACCAGTTGTATGCCGAGTCCCAGCATGGGCTCGATGGCCTTCGAGAGTATGTCGAGGCCCTTCTGGTCGGCGAGCCTGGTTATTATGCCGAAGACCGGCTGGTCGCCCGGTGCCAGTCCCAGCTCCTTCTTCATCTCTTTCTTGTTCGCCTGCTTGCCCTTTATATCGCCCACGCCGTAGGTCTGGTATATCGCCTTGTCCTTCGTCGGGTCCCACTCGTCGTAGTCGATCCCGTTCACTATGCCATAGAGGTCAGCCTTCCGCGCACGGAGCACCCCGTCGAGGCCGTGTCCGTACTCGGCAGTCTGTATCTCCTTGGCGTATGTCTTCGAGACCGTGTTTATCAGGTCGGAGTACACCAGGCCGCCCTTAAGCATGTTCAGGTTGCCGTAGAACTCGAGCCCTTCGGGCGTGAAGTACTCCCAGCCCAGCCCGGTGAGGTGCATGTCGTAGTGCCAGAACACGCCCTGGTACCCCATGTTGTGCACAGTGATGACGGAGGCCGTGTCCTTGAAGAACGGGTCGTCCTTGTAAAGGGACTTCAGGTAGAGCGGTACGAGCGCGCACTGCCAGTCGTTGACGTGCACCACGTCCGGCCTGAACCCTACGGACTTTAAAAGCTCCGGGATGGCCTTCGAGAACCAGGCGAAGCGCTCCGCGTTGTCAGGGTAATCTCCCTGCGGAGTACCGTAGAGCTGGTCGCGCATGAAGTAGGACGGCACGTCCAAGAAGTACACCTTGACGCCGCCGGGTAGCGAGCCCTCGAACACGCCCGCCACCACCTTCTTGTCGTCGATGACCGCCGATATTTTCTTCCCGGTGTCTTTTATGTTGTGCTTCGTCCTGTCCACCATCTTGTACAGCGGCATCACCACGGCCACGTCCATGCCAACCTTCGCAAGCGCCTTGGGGAGCGCGCCTGCTACGTCGGCCAGGCCGCCTGTCTTTGCAAAGGGTACGACCTCCGGTGAAGCAAGGGCTATCTTCATATCTTCGCCTCCCTCAAAAACTTCGCGGCCTCCTCGGGCGCGGTCGGGTTGATGTAGAAGCCGGAGCCCCACTCGAACCCTGCGACCTTCGTGAGCTTCGGCATTATCTCCATGTGCCAGTGGTAGTACTCGTTGTCCTGCTCGCGGAAGGGCGAGGTGTGTATGATGTAGTTGTACGGCGGCACGTTCAGCACCTTGTCTATGCGCCGGAGCGTGGACTGCAGCATCTCCGCGAGCGCCTGGAACTCGTGTGACTTCGCGTCCTCGAAGCAGGAGTCGTGGTGCTTCGGGAGTATCCATGTCTCGAAGGGGAAGCGCGGCGTGAAGGGTTCGAGCGCGACGAAGTCGCGGTTCTCGCTTACTATCCTGGTGCCCGCGTTCAGCTCCTGCCTGATGATGTCGCAGTATACGCAGCGTTCCTTGTAGTCGTAGTACTGCTTCGAGCCGTCTATCTCTTCCCTCACGCGCTTGGGCACGATGGGCAGCGCGATAAGCTGCGAGTGCGAGTGCTCCAGCGACGCGCCTGCGGCCTCGCCCTCGTTCTTGAATATCAGCACGTACTGGAAGCGCTTGTCCTTTTTCAAGTCCACTATCCTGTCCCGGTACGACCACAGCACGTTCTCGACCGCCTTCAGAGGCATCGTAGCGATAGTGGCGTCGTGGAGCGGGGTCTCTATTATGACCTCGTGCGCGCCGATGCCGTTCATCTTGTCGAAGACGCCCTCGCCCTGCTTGTTCAGTTCGCCTTCTATCTGGAGCGCGGGGAACTTGTTGGCTACCACGCGCAGGTTCCAGCCGGGCGTGTTCGGCGCGGTCCCGTTGTCCCTGTAGGCCATTATCTCTGGCGGCGTGGTGTGCTCGTTGCCGGTGTCGAACGGGCAGAACCCGCCCTTCCGCGCGGGCACGCTGCCCTGAAAGTCGGTGGGGCGTTTCCCGCGTTCAGACGAGATGATGACCCATCTGCCGATGATGGGGTCCTTCCTAAGCTCGGGCATGTCGTTACCTCCTCGGTATGTTTTTTTCTTCTACAGATTATAACACACGGGCCGAAAGAAGCAAATGGTTTGATGAGCGCGTACCGACCGCAGTGTCGCGAGCGCCCGCGCCTCTCGCAAAAAAAATCGCGCTGTATGAAAAAAGTTTGCAATTGTTATTTTTTTGCGTTATACTTTTTTCCAATTTATACCGGTTGTTTGCCGGGAAGTCGCGTCTGGCAAAACGAGACATGAAGAAAGCACGTCCGGGCTCAGGTATGATGCGGGTTTGAAGCGTGCAGTGAAGATGAGCTCGAATGTCATGCGGTGCAAGGCGCGAATTCCGATTACTAAAAGAAAGGAGGGATGAATGGTAAGGAGGAACGAGGATGAAGCTCTGTATGTCTGTCAGACTTGCGGGGCGGTAACCTCAAAGGTTGGACACATGTGTGGACCGACCAGGTCAAGTGAACTGGCAGTATGTGAGTTCTGCGGCGCTGTTGCTGAGGACCCACGGCACGTGTGCATGCCCAAGGTAATGGAGCTCAGGTACATCTGCGAGACGTGCGGCAGGTTATCCATATCAGACGATGAGCTTTGTTACCCCGTGGCTATCAAGGAGACGGTCTCCAAGAAAACGGCGTCAAAAAAGCCTGGAGCTTCGGCAGGAGCCGGAGCCAAGAAGGCTACCATCGCCACCAAGAAGACCGTCACTAAAAAAGCCGTTGCGGTAAAGGAGAAAAAAATGGCAACCACGAAGAAGGCGACTGTTAAGAAGACTGCTACGGCAAAGAAGCCCGTTGCAGCGGCAAAGAAGCCTGCGGTGAAGAAGACCGCGGCCGCTAAACCGGCGAAGAAAGCGGCCGCCAAGAAGCCCGTTGCAGCGGCGAAGAAGGCCACTGCCGCCAAGAAGCCGGCAGCCGCAAAGACGACGAGTGCAAAGAAGCCTGCCGCGGCGAAGAAGCCTGCGGCCAAGAAGACTTCAACCACCAAAAAGCCCGCAGCTGCCAAAAAGGCAGTAGCGGCAAAGGAGAAAAAGACAATGGCAACCGCGAAGAAGGCAGAGCCGAAGAAGGCAGCAGCGACGAAGAAGGCAGCCCCGAAGAAGGCCGCCGCCGCCAAGAAGACTACCAAGAAGTAGTATCCCTCTGCAGGTTGTTAACACATAGCCGGGCCGGGAAATTCTCCGGCCCGGATTTTTATTCCACGATAGCACAAGTCGAGCATCATCGCGAGCGCAACGCAGCAGTCCCGGCACAACCCACCACAGCTTCCATTATAAAATCGATGTCACCCTGAGCGAAGCGAAGGGTCAGCAGTTACGTCCGCGATTTAATATAAAGACCCAAGGTCAACTGTGGATTCTTCACTTCGTTCAGAATGACAAGCCTTGTGGTGTGCGCCCGGGAATGACGATTATGGAGGAGATTGCCGCGCGAGTCGGCCCGGTTACTGCTTGCCCTTCTTCAGCTCGAAGAGCACCTGTTTGGCCAGCGACTTTAGGGTGTCGAATACGCCGATGCCTGTGGTGGCTACGGCCTCGAAGTATGGTACGTCGGTGGGGTTTAAAAGCTTGTTCATCTCCGCGACCGGGGCCACGTTCCCCAAGTCGCGCTTGTTGTACTGTATCACGTAGGGTATCTTGTCCAGGTTATACCCCTGCTCGTTTAAGTTGATGCGCAGGTTCTCCACGCTCTCGACGTTAGACTCCATGCGCTCGAGCTGTGAGTCCGCGACGAATATCATCCCGTCCACGCCCTTTAATATCAGCTTCCTCGATGCGTCGTAGAAGACCTGGCCCGGCACGGTATACAAATGGAAGCGCGTCTTGAACCCGCGTATCTCTCCGAGTGCGAGCGGGAGGAAGTCGAAGAACAGCGTCCTCTCCGTCTCGGTGGCGAGCGATATCATCTTGCCTTTGGCGTCGGGGTTGGTCTTCTTGTATATGTAGTGGAGGTTCGTGGTCTTGCCGCACAGCCCGGGGCCGTAGTAGACAAGCTTCACGTTGATCTCACGGGAGGAATAGTTGATGAAAGACATTTGTCGTCAGGAGCCTCGATCTATTTGTTCGTCAACCGAAGAGGTTGTCTATGTCCTCGTCCGTTATCTCCGCGAAGGGCGAGCCTGCGGCCTGTCCCTTTGCGCGGTCCTTTTCAGACTTCTCCTCTATCGTGAGGAATATCTTCGCCAGCGTCTCGGAGGACTTCTTCACCCGTAGCCTGACAAGCCCGAGCGAGCTCCGCTGGTCGAATATCACCACGAGTATCACGCGCTGCCCTATTATGGAGATGTGGATGTTGTCTCTCTCTCCTTCGTGGAAGAGTATCGAGAACTCCTTCTCGCCAAGCAGCTTGGCCATGCCGCCGGTAGCCGCTATGTTACCCGCTGTGAGCGAGGCGAGCGAGGTCGTGTCGAGGCCCTTGGTCTCGCCGACGTTCGCTATCAACTGCCCGTTCTTGTCCACGAGGAACACGACCTTGGCGTTCGACTGCGTGTGGAGCCTTTGGAGCTCCTCGTCTATCAGCCGATATTCCTCTTCATACATTACCAGATCGGGGCCGGCCATCAAAGTCTCCTTGGTAATTAGCGCCGCTCTCAGGATTACCGATAATCAATACCACAATGTGCCGGTAATTTCAAGCAAAAATTTATAAATGAATGTCCTTGACCGGCCAGCCGGAAACGGTGTAACCTATATATAAGAACAATATCCGGGCGTCCAATACACAGGAGGCTGCCATGCCGGTTGTAGAGATAAGAAGGCTCAAGGACGGTTTCTTCAGCGACCCGAAGACCGGGTGGTCCGCATACCCCTTCGTGCACGGTCTGGGTGAAGGCGCGGACATAAGGGCGGTGCACGTGGTGGCGATATACCCCGGCCAGACGCGCGGCAACCACTACCACGCCAGCACGAACGAGGTCCTGCTGATGTTCTCGGGCCGTGGCATGTTCTACTGGGAGGAGGAAGGCGCGCTCCGCGAGCACCAGATAGAGGGCGCGCCCACGGTGATAAAGATACCCGCAGGCATCAAGCACGCATTCAAGAACATGGGCGAGTCCACCGTATACCTGATAGCGGTGCGGGACGGCGAGCACGACGCCAGTAACCCGGACATAGTGCGGGTCGAGCTGGTGAAGGGGTGAGAGGGTAACGCCCCCTCAGCCCCCCTCTTACACTAAGAGGGGGAAGTAAAGCAAGAAGAGGAGAGAGTAACGCCCCCTCAATCCCCTCTTACACTAAGAGGGGGAAGTAAGACAAGTCCCCCCTCTTAAGATAAGAGGGGGTTAGGGGGAGTTATGAAGGCTTAAGCGGAGAGACCCATCACATTGCAATCCTTCGACGAAGCGCATAAAAACGTAATCGAGCTGGTCGGGCGGTTCGGGCAGAACCTGAGCGCGTACAAGGACGGCTCGTACAACGAGACACAGGTGCGCCTTGAGTTCATCAACCCGTTCTTCGAGGCCCTCGGCTGGGACGTGCGTAACGAGGGCGGGTACGCCGAGCAGTACAAGGACGTGGTGCACGAGGACGCGGTGAAGGTCGGCGTGTCGACGAAGGCACCGGACTACAGCTTCCGCATCGGCGGGCAGAGGAAGTTCTTCCTTGAGGCCAAGAAGCCCTCGGTCAACATAAAGGGCGACCCCGCGCCCGCATACCAGCTACGCCGCTACGGGTGGAGCGCAAAGCTCCCGCTCTCCATCCTCACGGACTTCGAGGAGTTCGCCGTATACGAGTGCATGAGGAGCCCTTCGCCGAAGGACGCACCTGCCGTGGGCCGCGTCGAGTATTACACCTTCGACCAGTACCCGGAGAAGTTCCAAGAGATATACGACAAGTTCGGCAAGGACGCGGTGCTCAAGGGCTCCTTCGACCGCTACGCGGCGGGCGCGAAGGGAAAGCGCGGCACGGCGGCGGTGGACTCCGAGTTCCTGAAGGTAATAGAGGGCTGGCGGCTCGTGCTGGCGAAGGAGCTTGCAAAGAGGAACCCGTCTCTCGGCATACACGAGCTTAACTTCTCCGTGCAGCAGTCCATCGACCGCATAGTATTCCTGCGCATCGCGGAGGACAGGGGCGTCGAGAAGTACGGCGCGCTCCAGGCCCTTACAAACGGTACGAACGTATACCGTCGTCTCCTCCAGTTGTACGACACGGCGGACAGGAAGTACAACAGCGGCCTTTTCGACTTCAAGTCGGACACACTCTCCCATACCCTGAGCGTGGACGACAAGGTATTAAAGGACATAATCGCGGGTCTTTACTACCCCTCGCCCTACGAGTTCTCGGTCATCGGCCCGGAGATATTAGGCGACGTGTACGAGCAGTTCCTCGGCAAGGTCATACGCATGACCCCGGCCCGTACGGTGAAGGTAGAGGACAAGCCGGAGGTCAAGAAGGCGGGCGGGGTGTATTACACCCCCGGCTTCGTGGTGGACTACATCGTAAAGAACACGGTCGGCAAATGGCTCACGGGCAAGAAGCCCAAGCAGGCCGAGGCGCTCAAGGTGTTGGACCCCGCATGCGGCTCCGGCTCCTTCCTGCTACGTGCGTACCAGTATCTGTTAGATTGGCACCTCGACTACTACGTGGCCGACGGGCCGGATAAGTACGCGAAGGGCAAGGCGCCCGCGCTGTACCGTGCGCAGGGCGGGGTATGGCGGCTGACCACGACCGAGAAGAAGCGCATCCTGTTGAACAACGTATTTGGCGTGGACATAGACAGGCAGGCGGTGGAGGTGACGAAGCTGTCTTTGCTCCTCAAGGTGCTGGAGGGCGAAACGCAGAGGGATTTTATAGGAGAACGTCTGCTCCCATCACTTGAGGGCAATGTGAAGTGCGGTAACTCGCTCGTCGGATATGATTTCAACACAGACCGTACGGTTGATATTTTCGACACAGAGGAGTTGTACAGGATAAACACATTTGATTGGGTGGCGGCGTTTCCCGTGATTATTGGTGCGGGTGGGTTCGACTGCGTAATCGGGAACCCGCCGTATGTGCGGCAGGAGATGCTCTCGGAGTTCAAGCCGTACTTCAAGAGTCATTACCAGACCTATAATGGAACTGCAGACCTTTTCGTATACTTTATAGAAAAAGGCGTCTCGCTATTAAGGGAAGGTGGATTGTTCGGTATAATCTGCTCCAACAAGTGGATGCGCGCGGGTTATGGCGTGACGCTAAGGAGGTGGCTGAAGGAGAAGAAGATACAAGAGATAATTGACTTCGGAGGCTTGCCAGTATTTCAGAAAGCCACAACCTACCCGTGCATCATGCTGGTTAACAACGACAAGGCAGGCGAGACATTTCTTGCCTCTAAAGTGATAACCCTTTCATTCGCATCTCTTGACGAGTATCTTGCAGATGCTCGCTACGAAGTTAGTCAGGAGGGCTTGGAGGAGACTGGTTGGAGCACAACTGATTACGAATCAGTTGCTCTTATGGAGAAGATTAAAAGCAGGGGCGTGCCTTTAAATGATTATGTTGATGGCAAGATATATAGAGGTGTCTTAACCGGATTGAACGAGGCATTTGTCATAGACGAGGAAACAAAAGCGCGGCTTATAAAGGAAGATCCAAATAGCGAGGAGTTGATAAAGCCATTCCTTGTAGGAAAAGATATTAGGCGCTATTCACTATTAGACAATAAAAGGCATGTGATTTTTACCAGACGTGGGATTGACATAAAGAAATACCCAGCCGTTTTATCTCACTTGAAGCAGTTCAAAATTAAACTTACACCGAAGCCAAAGGATTGGAAAGGCGAAAAATGGCCGGGCAGAAAACCTGGTAGTTATAAATGGTACGAGATTCAAGACGCAGTAGATTATTATGCGGAGTTTGAGAAGCCAAAAATATTATGGCCGGGCATAAGCTCAGAGGTTACCGCTTTTTCCTTAGATGAAAATGGTTTTTACGGTAATGATAACAACCAGCTTATCATAAGCGATGACAAGTATCTGTTGGGTATATTAAATTCCAGGATAGCTCGTTTCTTTCTGGTCAACATCTGCGATAAAGTCCAAGGTGGGTTTTACCGTTTAAAAATTGTTTATGTGCAACCGCTTCCCATCCGCCCCATAGACTTCACCGACAAGAAAGACGCGGCCCGGCACGACCGCATGGTCGGCCTCGTCACCCGCATGTTAGAGCTGAACAAAAAGCTCGCTTCATCCTCCACACCCGCAGACAAAGACCTCTACAAAAGACAGGTAGACGCAACGGACAAAGAGATAGACGCGCTGGTATACGAGCTGTACGGGCTGACGAAGGAGGAGATAAAGGTGGTGGAGGGGTAACGCCGCCCCAACCTACCAGTTGATAAAAAGCTCGGCTGCGCCTTCTATGAACTCTTTGGGGCTGACGATAAGGGTGTTGTGGTAGCTCCTGAAGGGGAAGTGCCTCGTATTGCCGGTAATCAGGAAGTCCGCCCCGGCCTCCACGGCGCATTCCAGGAACATGTTGTCGTCGGGGTCAGCGGTTATGACGGTTATCCTGGTCTTCGGCTCCACGAGCAGGGCCTTCTTTTTCAAGGACGTCAGAAGCAGAGATGCGTCTTTTTTAAACGCGCTAAATCTGTCACGCTTCAGCACCTCCTTGTATTCTTCAAGGATGTCCTTGCTTATGCACGCAATTATCATCCCTTCTCTGAGGAGCGCCAAAATAAAGGCTGGCAGGCTATTGTCTTTCAACAAGGCCGATACCAGCACATTGGTGTCTATGACTACCTTGGGGGCGGTCATTTGGCCTTTTGTTTCTTCTCCGCCTTGGCCTTGCGGACAGCCTTGACTTCGGCCTCGACCTCCTTGTCGGTCATCTTGTCCAAGCCCGCCCCCTTTGCCTTAATGTGGATGCTCGTCAGCAGGCTGTCCGACTTGAGGACGTTCTGGAGGTAGTCGTTAACGCTCAGCATTATCATCTTCGGCTTGCCGCGCTTATTAACCAGAAATCGGGTGTTGCTCTTTTCTACCTCGTCGAGCACGGAGCCGAAGTGCGTCCTGGCCTCCAATGCCTCTATAGTCTTGACGGTGGCGTTGTGCTTCATGGTTTCTCCTCATTGAACTGATTAGCTTGATGTTTAGTTCAATGCTAATTTTATAGCAGTTGACGTGGGGTTGTCAAGCATCAAAAAATCCCCCCTCGCCCCCCTTTGTCAAAGGGGGGATACCATCGCTCTCTCCCCTCTCCACCTGCGGGAGAGGGGCCGGGGGTGAGGGTTATTCCGCCCCCAGCAAGCCTATCGCGTTATTGTCCGTCACGAAGGACGGGGTCTTGTGCTTCTGGAAGATGAACCCGTCGAATACCTTCTTGCCACCCTGGGTTATAACCGCGTGCACGGCGGGGTCCCTCTGGTCGTCGTCCCTCGACGTTATGGTCTTGCCCCTGAGCGCCCAGGTAGGCAGGTACTCGTAGGCCGTGAGGGTGAAGTCAGTGCCGGGCACCTTGGCCGTACCCCCGCCAATCGCCACAGTGAACTTAACCACCTTTCCGGTCTTCTTGTCTCCCACGCCCATGAGTACGGACTTGTACTTGGCCTTGATAGGGCCGGGCACAACTATGGCAATGTCGGCCTTGAGGGGTACCGGCCTTGGCGGAGGAGTCTTGCCCTCGTTTGTTGTCTCAACCTGCCAGTCCTTGGCCTGCTCGACGTTTCGGGCCTCTTCCTTCTTGCCGCACGAGCAGATGGGCGCGCATGCGATAGCGAGCGATATGAAGACGGCAGCAGCTTTGTTTTTCACGGCCTGTCCCCCTTGTCTAATTGGGTATGCCTTCCTTCAGGAGTATAGCATATTTCGGGTGCGCGAAGGCGTGCGTGGACGGGTACTTGCCGAAGAGCCAGCCCGCGAATATCTCCTGGCCGGACTCGGAAACGACCACGTTCACCGCAGGGTTGTCCTCCGTGTTCGAGGAAGACGTGACGGTAGTGCCCTGCATCTCGAAGGAGGGGAAGAAGTCCTTGACCTCTACGGTCATAGTGTGGGAGCCGGGCACCGTGGCCTTGGCGCCTAAGTTCACCGTGAACTCTTTCTGGGACTTGTCGTTTTTGTCCTCTGCAATGAGCACGACCGCCTTCCACTTGCCCTGCACCTCCTTGGGCGTGTTCACCGTAATCTTGCTCGCAGGCTTTTTCTCCTCCGCTTTCTTGCCGCACGCGGGCATGGCCGCCATCAGTACGACGAGCGCAAATATGCCGAGCCTTTTCATATTAAGCACCTCCATACAAGTTACCCTCCCCAAACCAAAAAAGGGCAGCGTCGGCTGCCCCTTTTTGCTATTGTCCACGCGCACTGCTCTCTACTCTATGCGCCTACGACTTCTTCTTGTACTGGTAGTTCTCGCCCATGAAGGCCACGCCCAACATGCCGGTAGCCGGGTCCAGCTTTACTGTGACGGGGATGGGGCCCATCTGCACAAGAAGGGTGTTCTCGTCCTGCTTGGCCGCCTCGACCTTGCCCTGGCTGCCTTCGTAGAAGAACTTGTCGCCTTCCTTGGTTATCTTTACTTCCTTGCCCGGGTCGTCCGTCTTCACCCAGGTGCCCACGATGGCGTCGCCGCCCGACTTGCCCTTGCACGCTACCAGAGACGCGAGCGCCGCTATCATCATTACCGAAAAAAACACTGCCAGGACCTTTTTCACATCACCCTCCTGATATAAACGTGTTACCTGAACCGCCGGGGTGGCGTACCCGCCGCCCGGCATCCCTAATTGACGAACTCGGAGGATTTTAACCCGCCGGGGGCCCATTGTCAACAATTTTTATGATGGGCGGCCATGCCATCAATCTGGCCCTTCGAGCCCGTACCTCTTGAGCTTGCGCCAGAGCGAGACCCGGTCTATGCCGAGGGCCTGGGACGCGGCGGTCTTGTTGCCGCCTACCTCCCGGAGCACCCACTGGATGTATGCCTTCTCCTGCTCCTCCAGGGTGGGGAGGTTGCCCCCCTTCTTCCTGAACGTCCTGATGTCCAGGTTCCTCAGGTCCTCCGGCAGGTGGGCAAGCTCCACCGTGTCGCCCAGGGTAAGGGCGACGCCCCGTTCTATTATGTTTTCCAGCTCGCGCACGTTTCCGGGGAAGTCGTAGTCCATGAACACGGCCATAGCCTCAGGGCTTACCTCCCTGACCGGCTTGTTCATCGCCGTAGAGCATTTTTTCAGGAAGTGGTATGCGAGGAGCGGTATGTCGTCCTTCCTGTCGGAAAGCGGCGGGATGAACAAAGAGACCACGTTCAGCCTGAAATACAGGTCCTTCCTGAACCGCCCCTGCTCCACCGCCTCCTGCATGTCCCGGTTGGTGGCCGCCACGAACCTCACGTCCACCTTCATGGTGGCCGTGGCCCCGAGGCGCATCACCTCTTTTTCCTGTATGACCCGGAGCAGCCTGACCTGCATGGCGGGTGGCATCTCCGTGACCTCGTCTAAGAACAGGGTGCCACCGTCCGCCATCTCGACGAGGCCCTTCTTCATGGAGTCCGCGCCGGTGAAGGCCCCCTTCTCGTGCCCGAAAAGCTCGTTCGCCAGAAGCTCCTCCGAGAACACACCGCAGTTTATGGCGAGCATCGGGCCTTTGGGCCGGTCACTGTTCGCGTGTACGTAGTTTGCAAGGAGCTCCTTGCCCGTGCCAGACTCCCCGTGTATTATGATGTTGCAGCCGGTAGGCGCGACCTGTCTCGCGGTCTCTAACAGTACCTTCATCTTCTGGTTCTCGGTTACGATGCTCGCCCTGCCCTGCAAGCCTTCGAGCCTCTCTCTTAACCGTCTGTTCTCGCCCTTGAGGCGGTTCTTCTCCACCGCTTCCGCCACGACCTTCCTGACCTCGTCCAACTTGTAGGGCTTGGCCACGTAGTGGTACGCACCGGACTTCATGGCCTCGATGGCGGAGTCCACCGTGGCGAAGCCGGTTATCATTATGACCTCGGTATCCGGGTGCAGCTCCCGCACGCGCCTCAGTATCTGCATCCCGTCCACCTTCTCCATCTTCAGGTCGGTGAGCACCACCTCGTACTCGCCCCGTTCGATTAACTTCAGGGCCTGCGTCCCGCTCTGGGTGCCGGTTATGGCGTAGCCTTCCTTCTTGAGCACGTGCTCAAGGTTCTTTAAGGCTATAGCCTCGTCGTCCACTATAAGGAGCCTCGCCGCTTCGTCATTCATCGTAAAATCTCCCGTAAACAATACGTTGTTCCCGCGAAAGCCGACCACACGGAGCCGAAGGCCCCGAAGATGAACAAATACGCGGCGTCCGAGCCGGGAATCCAGTAACGCCCCCTCAAGTCCCCCTCTTAAGTTAAGAGGGGGATGGGGGAGTTATGAAATTCCTACTTCTTCTCGCTGCGGAAGCCGGATGGTGAAGGCCGTGCCTTTCCCCACCGTGCTTTCGACGTCTATGGTGCCGCCGTGCCGCTCTATTATGTCGTGCACTATGAATAGCCCGAGCCCCGAACCCCGGCCGACCTCCTTGGTGGTGAAGAACGGGTCGAATATCCTGTCGAGCCTGTCGGGCGATATGCCCGCGCCGTCGTCCCTAACCTCTATCTCGACCACCCTGACCCCGCCCGAGCCTGCCGTCTCCCTCGCCGATACCGACACACGGCCTTCCTCGGTCACTGCGTCGAGTGCGTTTTTTATCAGGTTTAAAAATACCTGCTGGATGCGCTGCTTGTCGGCCAGGACCTCCATGCCCTCCGGCACCACCAGATATAACTCCACCTTTGCGGGTATCTGGCCCCGGAGCAGCACGAGGGTCTCTTCCAGGTTCTTCCTCAGAGGCACCGCCTCCTTTTTGAACTCGCGCTCCCTCGAGAACTCAAGGAGCGTGCGCACAATGTCCCTCGCCTTGTCGGACTGGCCCTCTATCTGGCGGATGAGCTCCCGCTTGTACTCTACGTCGGGGTCGGCTATCTCTTCTGCGAGTATCTGCGCGGAGGTGGATATGTTAGACAGCGGGTTATTGAGTTCGTGGGCCACGCCGGATAGAAGCGTGCCCAGTGACGCCAGCTTCTCCGAAAGCACCAGCTGGTGCTGCCTGTGCTCAAGCTCGGCGGTCATGCGGTTGAAGGCGATCAACAGCGAGTCCACCTCCTTCTCCCTAACCCTGCCCTCGTGGCGCACGAACTCGCCCTTGCTTATCTTCTCGGTGTAGCGCTCCAGGAGCTTCAGCGGCCTCACAACGGAGATGGCCATCGTCTGGCCAATGACTATGCCGAAGGCCACAAGCACGAGTATGGAGGCCCAGAGCACCGTGCGGGAATGGCCCAGAAGCGAGCGTATGTTTCCCTTCTCCGCCACGTTCATCTTTTCAGCGAGGCCGGTTATATCCTTGCCCTTCTTGCGCGCCAGGTCCTCTATCGCGTCGCGCGACCGGCTGAACGCCCCTGTGCGCGGGACCTTGACGTTGAACTCGTGTACCTGGGCCATGAGACGCCCGTACTCTTCGAAGCCCTGCCTCGTCTTGGTGAGGGTCACGTCCGGGGTTATGCCCTCGAAGGCCGCAGGGTACTTGTCCAGCATATCAATCGCGCGCGCCACGAAGCGGGCGTGCTCCTCGTAGTCTTCCTCTTTTTCATAGAGGAAGTAGTTCTTCTCGAAGCGCCTGGCCTCCAGCGTGGTGTTGAAGAAGTCCTCTATCACCTCGGCGGACTCCACCTTCCTGTCCACGCGGAGCAGGTTCATGTACGTCAGGAGCGACACGGCGAGTATGCCCATCAGGCCAAGGTAATAGCCGAGCGTTATCTTCTGCCTGATGCTTTGAGGTCGGTTGAACATCGCTACCCCCTTCACGACATATTGTTGCATATTGCAATCGATATGTCAATATAGTTACGTTCCCAAAACCCGCTGTTGACGGGCGGTTACGGTGACGGCTGGCGATGGTGTTGCAATATGCAATTTTTGCGCGTCTACCCACAATGGCCAGCCATGCCGGATAGTCCTTAATAATCGGCAGGTTACAAGACAGGCGGGATCTGGCACGGTTATTGTAATAGAAGAGGGTGAGTTCGGAAGCGGTTCCGGCAACATATATACAGGAGGAGAGAGATGAAAAAGGGTCTACTCAGCAGGTTCGACGTAATGATGTCCGCAATAACGTTCGCAGAGGCGGGCGAGGCCGACACGGCAAGGGAGATGTTGAAGGACGACGACGAGACCAGACGCGCGTCCGAGGACAAGGGATACCCGGAGTTGATAGGCACGGGCGTGGCCAAGGGCTGACCCATGCTCAAGGAATTTTTGAAGGGCATAGAGAATGACATGGCGTCAGCCGCGTTTGCGGAAGCGGGCGAGTTCGAGACCGCCCGGCAGATGATGCGCGAAGGCAGGGTCCCCGACAAGAGGGTGCTGTTGGGGGCTGATGGGCCGGGTCGTGGCGAGAAGGGCCTCGTCTACGCGATAAACATCTGCCGCAGGCTTGGGGCCGGCCTGGAGATACTGTACGTCTTCAGGGACGGCATTGCAGAGGGCGGGCCGCTTAGTGAACAGCTCGTAAAGGCAAAGGCCGAGCTGAAGCCCATGTTCGAGCGGCTCGGCAGGGAGGGCGTACGGTACGTCCTCAACTTCGGTACGGGCGCCCTCGACGCAGAGGTCGCCAGGTACGCTGAAGGGCGGAGGGACATCCTGTTCGTGGTGGTGGAGTCTACAGGCGGCGGCAAAAAAGGCGGGCTGGAGAAGACCCTTTCGAGGGCGCTCAACAAGATGGGTTGCCCGCTGGTCGTGGTGTCGTCCGCAGCAAAGGCATAGTTCAAACATTTATTATTCAGAGAGGAGAAGTATGGGGGGAGAGCATGTTAAGGGCAGGCCTTATATAAAGGCGATGATATGGGGCGTGGTCTCGGTGGCGTTGTACGTCACCCTGCTGACGCACCAGGAAGAAATAAACGCAAACTTCGCAAACGGGGGCATGTACGCATTTCTGCCGATAGCCGTCGCGTTCTTATTCTCAATCGTACACGGTTCCTTCACCGGCCACTTCTGGTCTGCGCTTGGGGTCGAGGCATCCAAGAAAAAGATGGAGGTAAAATAGTCATGCACGAATTAGCCAGTCAGGCGGCCAACTTTATTAACCTGGACGCGATGACGATAGGGTATCTTTTTGCAGTGGGCTTCGTCGGTGGGCTGGTCAGCGGGTTCATAGGCTCCGGCGGGGCGTTCGTGCTGACGCCTGCCATGATGAGCCTCGGCGTGCCTGCCCTCGTGGCAGTCGCGAGCAACATGTGCCACAAGTTCCCGAAGGCCCTCATAGGCTCGCTCAAGAGGGCGAAGTACGGCCAGGTGGACGTTAAGCTGGGCATCGTGCTCGGCATATCGGCCGAGGGCGGGGTGCTGTACGGCGCGCACATACAGGAAGGCATAAAGGCGGCATACGGCGACGCGGGCTCGAACCTCTACGTGAGCGTGGCCTTCGTAGTCATACTCGCGGTCGTGGGCGGCTTCGTCATGCTGGACGCCTGGAAGACCTACAAGGGCAACACCCAGGACGTGAAGGAAGTGAAGACCAAGCTTGCCGCATGGCTTCAGTCCATCAACATACCCGGCACAATGGTATACTTCAAGAGCATGGACGCGCGCATATCGGTCCTGTTCACGATACCGCTCGGCTTCGCCACCGGCATGCTCGCTGCTACCATAGCGGTCGGCGGCTTCATAGGTGTGCCCTCGATGATATACGTGATGGGCGTGCCCAGCATGATGGCGTCCGCGACCGAGCTGGTCATAGCGTTCGTCATGGGCCTCGGCGGTTCATTCAAGTACGCGATGCACGGCCTGGTGGACATACGCCTCGCGATGATAATACTCGCGGGCTCGCTCTTCGGCATACAGTTGGGCGCGATTGGCACCACGTACGTAAAGCCGTTCATGATAAAGCTCGTGATGGGCGTCATCATGATGATAGTGCTGGTATCGCGCGGGCTGATGATACCGGTATACCTCTCGCAGCTGGGCCTCATAGCCCCGCTCGCAGAGGACACCGCAAAGCTCATGAAGAACGTGAGCTTCGCCATAATGATCATAGCACTCGCGGTAGGCGCGTTCATAGTGTTAAAGGCGATGTGGGCCGGCAAGAAGGAAGAACGCCGCGCGATGGCGGCAGCCCAAGAGGGACTGATTCATGGGTAGGTACAGAAAGATACTCGTGGCGTTCGACGGTTCAGCCTCTTCCGCGAACGCCCTCAGGCAGGCGATAAACCTTGCCAGGGCCGAGCAGTCCTGGATAAAGGTCGTCGCTGTAGTGCCGACCTTTGAGGGCGAGATAGAGATAATAGGCGTGAGAGACGTGGACGCCGTCATAAAGGGGCCAGCCGAGAAGCTCATAGCAGAGGCGAAGGCCATAGCAAAAGCCGAGGGCGCAAGCATCCTCACGGACGTCGAGCACGGCGAGGCATACGAACGGATAGTTGACGTGGCATCCGCCGAGAACTGCGACCTGATAGTGATGGGAAGAAGCGGGCATGGGAGGGTGGCAAGGGCCTTTGTCGGGAGCGTTACGGCAAGGGTCATAGGCCACACCGACCGTGACGTGCTGGTCGTGCCCGCCACCGCCACCGTGGGCTGGGGCAGGATACTCGTTGCGACCGACGGCTCCCGGTACAGTACCGTGGCGGTGGAGCATGCCATGAATATCGCGGCACTGCTCGGCTCGGAGCTGACCGTCGTCGCCGTCGCGGACGTGAACGAGGAGTTCTACGCCCAGGCCCCGGACGAGGCCGAAAAGGTGGTCATGAAGGCGAAGGCCATAGCGGAGGAGGTCGCCAAAAGGGCCACTGAAGCGGGTGTAAAGGCGACTGCGCTTGTGAAGGAAGGCGAGCCGTACGAGGCGATAACCGCCGCTGCGGCAGCGACAAAGGCAGAGATTATAGTGATGGGCTCGCACGGCAGGACCGGGCTTAAGAGGCTCCTGATGGGTAGTGTAACAGAGAAGGTCATCGGCCACGCGGCATGTCCCGTGCTGGTCACAAGGCTATAGCAGGGCTTTAATTTCCTTGACTTAAGCGGCGATACCTGATATATTTCAAGAGGTTTATTAGGCACTATCAAGGGTATCGCCGCATGTCAAGGACTTACGCATATCTGGCCTTCGCCATCATCCTGGCCGTGTCAGCATCCCCTGCGCACGCGGACATATACAAGTATGTGGACGACGAAGGCGTAATCCATTTCTCGAACGTGCCCGCCGGCTCGACGCCCAAGGTGAAGGTGGTCAGGGAGGAGTCCGCGCCCAGGGCCGTCAGGCCGGATAACCCGCCCGCACCCACACGGAGTGCAAAGCTCAAAAATTCAGACGCAAAGGGCGCCGACGGCCCGGTATGCCGTGTCGAGGCCCAGCCCCTCGGTGACGACGTGCCGTACGCGGACATCATAAACGCAAAGTGCGACAAGTACGGCGTAGAGCCCTCGCTCGTAAAGGCTGTAATCAAGGCTGAGTCGAACTTCAACCCGACTGCGGTATCGCCGAAAGGGGCGCGCGGGCTTATGCAGCTCATGCCCTCCACCGCCGCCGACATGGGTGTGTCCGACTCCTTCGACCCGGACGACAACATAGACGGCGGGGTGCGCTACCTCCGCTTCCTGCTCGACAACTTCGGGGGCGACGTAGAGCTCTCGGTCGCGGCATACAACTGCGGGCAGGGCAGGGTGATAAGGAGCGGCAACTGCGTGCCTGAGATAGCCGAGACGAAGAATTACGTGAAGAAGGTGTTGAAGTTGAGCGACAACCCCTTGACGGGCATGAGCTTCACGAAGTCTATATACAAGATAGAGTTAAAAGACGGCTCCATCATGTTCACGGACAGCCCCATATCCAAGGGCACGCTGTCGCTGGTGAACTGATGAAGATAGGCTCCGACGAGTTCAAAGAGACTGCCGATAGGATTGCCCGCCTCAAGCGTGAGCGTAACGCAATAATACTCGCCCACAACTACCAGCGTGACGAAGTACAGGCGATTGCCGACCTTACGGGCGACTCACTGGAGCTGTCCCGAGCCGCCGCAAAGACCGACAACGACGTAATAATATTCGCGGGCGTACACTTCATGGCGGAGTCCGCGTCCATACTATCGCCGGACAAGACCGTGGTGCTCACAGAGGCCGGGGCCGGGTGCCCGATGGCGGAGATGGTCACGGTGGAAGGCCCGCGCTTTTATGAAACGCACTTCCCCGGCGCGGGCAGGGAGTTCTGCTACAGCTACCCGGAAGAGTTCACAATCAGGCAGATGAAGGACAAGTACCCCGGCGTGCCGGTGGTGGCTTACGTCAACACCACGGCAGACGTAAAGGCGGAGTCGGACATCTGCTGCACCTCCGCCAACGTGGTCAAGGTGGTCAACTCGCTTAAATCGGACACCGTGATATGCGTCCCGGACAGAAACCTCGCCGCCTGGGCCGCGAAGCACACGGACAAGAAGATAATCGCATGGGACGGCTTCTGCCATGTGCACCACAGGGTGACGGTGGAGGACGTGAAGAAGGCCAAGGAGGCACACCCCGGCGCGCTGCTTGTCGCCCACCCGGAATGCCCGATGAATATACTGGAGCTGGCCGACCATGTGACATCCACTTCCGGCATGCTGCGCTACTGCAAGGCATCGGATGCGTCCGAGTTCATAATAGGCACCGAACTCGGCCTTATGTACCGCTTACAGAAGGACAGCCCCAACAAACATTTCTATCCGTTAAACCCCACCATGATATGCCCGAACATGAAGAAGACTACTCTGAAGTCCGTGCTCCGCGCGCTGGAAAACCTCGACTGCGTGATAAAGGTCCCGGAAGAGATACGCGTACCCGCGAAGCGGGCGCTGGACAGGATGCTGGAGATTACATAGAAGTCTTTTGGGCTGAGGTGTGAAATGTCCAGATACGGATTTGATGTGTTTTGGAGCGACGAAGACGAGGGGTATATAGCCACGTGCCCAGACTTTCCCGGCCTGTCCGCATTCGGGGAGACGATGGAGGAAGCCGTAAAGGAAGCGGGCGATGCGTTGGCGCTCTTTGTGGAGTCCTTCGAGGAGTCCGGCAAACCGTTGCCCACGCCAAGCCGCCCTAATTAAAAGGTGAAGGCTTCCGCGTACCCGCGAAGCGGGGCCGTTATTAACTGTCCGGCTCACCCGCCTTTTTATAAAGCCACACGAGCGCCATTATACAAACAATAAATAACACCCCGAACAACAACGCAAGTGACCATAGCTCTTTAAAGTTAATAATCCCGAATATCATACCAGCGAGGCAAAAGATAGTCCAAGCCATTATCCTTGTGAAATCACGCCCAGTAGCCACGGCGCTGCCCATGGCTTTTAATAGATCAAGCATGTCCCGACCTGTCCTATAGTTTCCCCGGCACCATCCCGATGCAACCTACAACGCCTCGCCCACGCCGACCTCGCGCCATATCGCGGAGGTGAGCATCCAGTCGCCGTCCTCCTTCTCGAAGGTCAGGTCGAGGATGAAACCGCCCGCCTCGGACGGCAGCACGCTGACCGCGCTGTCCACCTTGCCGCCGCGCGATATTACCGCGCGCACCGTGTCGTAGCCCTTCTCGCCGCGAAGCTCCACCTTCTGCTCCCGGAGGAACACGCTTATGCCCTCCGGCTGCATGAAGTAGTACGCCAGTATACCCTTCATCGCGTTATAGTCGTTGCCCGCGGGGTCTTTGTAATTCTTTGATATGTGTCCCTTGACGGCGGAGACGTCCTTTGCCTCGGCGGCCTTGGCCATCTCGACCACGGCGGCCTTTATCTGCTCCTCGTCCGAGACCTTGGGTTTGCAGGACGGCAGGATGGCGAGGGACAATATCACAAGGGCGGCAAATAAAACTAAGATGGTTTTCATGTGCAGACGGTTACCTCCGTATCACCCTGCGCCTTCCCTGTGCCTGCGCAAGCGCCTGCATGTAGGCGGGTATCTTCTGCTGGCCTGCCTGCTGCATGGACTTCTCCAGGTAGAACTGCGTCCACAAATCCCCGTAGACGCGCATCTTCATACGCTCCTTGTTGGACACGGCGGTGTGGTTGGCCTTCAGCTTGTCGTCGTCCGGCAGCTTTTTCAGGCCCCGGCTCAGTATTTCGAGCGCCTTTTCCCTGTCCCCCTCCTTCAATACGCAGTACGCGTAGAGGCTCCAGAGCAGGCTCTCCTTGGGCACTGCCTTTACCGCCTTCTCGAAGGTCGCCACCATCGCGGCCTTGTCCTTTTTCTTCATTTGGAGCACGGCCAGCATCCCCATCGCCACCCAGTGCTTCGCAAAGCCCAGCTTCAGGTACTCGAATGCGTTGTCGTCCTCCTTCATCAGGTAATGTATCACGCCAATCTGCGCCTGTATCTGGGGCTTGATGAAGAACTGCCAGTCGCCCAACGGGTAGCCGGTCTTGAGCGTCCTGATGGCCTTATCGAACTTCTGGGCCTGCAGCTCCTTGGATACGCTGTTCATCAGGGATTCGACCTTGCGTATTATGCGCCGGGCGAGGAAGTAGTTGAGCCCGAAGAAAAAGGCGAGCGCCCCGACTATGCCCCACTGGTAATAACCTGTCGCCTGCCAGAGGATGAGAAAAGCGGCGATGCTCGAAGAAAGTGAAATTACAAGGTTGTACATGACTGGCGGTAACCTCCTAAAACTCAAATGTGTTTACAGCAGATACCTGTATACGTTGACCCTGTACTCGTAAGGGTCGAGCGACCTGACCACGTTTCTTAAGTATGCGCCGCCCTGGTCCCTGGCGGTCAGCTCCACCACCTCCACAGAGGCGGAGGCGGCCTGCTTTATAATCGTTACGCGCGGTCTCGTCATCCCCTCCTCGCCAGGAGCCGGGGCGTTTACCACCGCCAGCGAGCCGTCCGAGAGCAGGAGCAGGGAGCCCACGGGGTAAAGGCCCATCACCTTTACGAAGAGAGACAGCACCTCGCGGTCGAAGTAGCGCCCCGCGCGTCCGAGCATGATGGACAGGGCCTTCTCGGGTGGCATCGGTATCCTGCCGTATATGCCCGAGGAGGTCGTAGCGTCATAGTGGTCGGCCACCCGCACTATCATGGAGAAGAGGTTCATATCCTTCTCCTCCAGCTTTTCCGGGTAGCCGGTCCCGTCCAGGTTCCTGTGGTGCTCGTAGGCGACTATCATAGCCGAAACCGCGACCTCGTTCAAGCCTTTTAAACGCAGAAGCGTCAAAACACCCAGCCTGGGGTGTTTGTTCAAAAGCTCGACCGCGTCCGTATCCATCTCCTCCGCCCGTTCCAGCAGGTCGTCTGGCAGCCCCTGCCTGCCTATGTCGTGCAGGAGGGCGGCCATGCCGAGCCTTGCCATCTGGTACTTGGAAAGCCCCAGCATGGCTCCTATGCATAGCGAGAGCACGCACACGTTGGTGTAATGCCTGGGCAGCACGTCCTCCTCCCTCCTTATCGCGGAGAGCATCAGGAGGGCCGGCCTGTTCTTGTACACGGAGTCTACAAGGGACTGGACCGCGCGCTTGAGCTTCCTGATGTCTGCGGGCTGGCCCTTCTCTATGCCGTCGTAGAGCTCCTTCACCCGGAGCAGCACCCGTATATATGCGCGCCTTGCCGCCCTGAAGGTGTCTACTACCTTGTCTATCTCTTTTTCTACCTTGGGCGGTTTAAGCTCCTCAGTGGCTATACCGCTTACCCCGGCCTCGCCAAGCTTCCGGGCAAAGGCCTGGTATACCTCGTCCGTGCCCTGGTCCGCGTTTAAAAAAGCGCTGACGAACAAGAGCAGGTCCGGGGTGGCCACTGCCTGCTGGAAGTTGAGGGTGCCGAGCTTCCGCTTCTTGAACTCGCTTATGAGGAAGTCGAAGTTGTTGAAGTCCTCTACGTTATACTTGATGCGGTTGTCCTCCAAGAACAGGTAATCCCCTATGACCACCAAAGAGAAGTTGGTCTGGTCCTCGAAGAACGCGCGCAGGGTCCCCAACAGCGTTTCCGCCGCCTTCTCGACCGCGACGTTCCTCAGGTCGTGCATCTGGGCCACCTTGACCAGTATGGCCAACTGGTTGACCAATATGCGGCCGTGCGTGAGCACCTTCTTGTTGAAGGACTCTTCGAAGCCGGCCCTGTTCGCCTTTGTCTCTGCCATAGCCCGCCTACCTGCCCATCCGCCTGAGGCCGTCCAGGCACGCAGCCCTTACGACCTTGGACTTTGAGTCGATCTCCGACCGTAACAGCCCGTATGCCTCGTCGCCGCCCGCAGCCGCAAGCCCGTATGCGGCGCAGGCCCTGAGCCTGTCCCTCGATGCGCTCTTGAACAGCCCCGTCTTTTTAAAAAGTTCGACCAAAAACGGCATGGCCCTGGCCCCGCCCGTGCGGCCCAACAGCTCGAAGAAGTCCTTCTTCTCGTCGAACTCTCTGCCGTCGAACGACTTCTCCTTCACCCTGACCGTCAGGAGGTCGTACGCCTTTTCGGGCGCCGTTTCCGCAAGGAGCCTCGCAGAGAGGATGCGTATCTGCCGGTCGGCGTCGTCCATGCCAGTCGCAATGTGGCCCGCCGCCTTGTCCACCTTCATGGCCGCAAGGGCGTTCAGCGCCTCTTTGCGCACCCTGCCGTCGCCGTGCTTCAGCAGGCCGCCGAGCGGGGCGACGGTCTCCGGGTCGGCCACCTTGCCTAACACCATCGCCACGTTCCTGGTCACGTACCAGTAGCGGTGGCTGAGGAAACCTAACAAGGCCTTGCCCTTGCCGCCGCACATCTCCGCCATCATGTCGCAGACGGCGCGCCTCGACTTCCTGCCGTCGAGGGTCTCCAAAAGCCCAACCATCGGGCCGAGCGCGCGCTGGTCCAACTGGCGGAGGTAGCTGCCCGCAGACTCCAGCGCGTCCTGCCCCCCCTGGTTTATGAACTCGCCCACCTTCTTTACGAGCGCTTCCGAGCATGCCTTCGCTATTATATCGTCGAGCCTGGCCGCCGAAGCCTTCGCGAGTTCAGGGGCGTTGGCGAGCTCCTGCACCTTCATGACGAGCACGGTCGCCAGGGCCAGGTCGCCCCTGCCTACGAATATGTCGAGGGCCTTGGACATGCTCCCTGCCACCATGTCGAAGCGTTCCGGGTCCTTCTCGGTGATGAGTATCTCGTAGAATATGTCCGTAAGCTCGGTCAAAAGGCCCAGGTCGTCCGGGGGCTTGTAGCTGCCCCTGACCGCCTCCAGGTCCTCTGCGTCGGTGGTGAGGAGCGCCGCCAGCGCCGCCTCGCCTGCGGAGACAGTGCTCCCGCTTGACGGCCCGGCTGTCCCTCCACCGGCAGGCTCCTGTGCGGCCTCGGCTGTGGCCCTGGCCCGGAGCTCGTCCAACTGCTTAAGGGCCTCCGGCTCCTCCTCGAAGGTCAAAAGCGTGTGTTCCTCGGCGGCCTCCTCGTCCGTGGCCTCGTCCGTCACGGTGTAGCTGATGTTCTGGAAGTCCTTCTCCCACATAAGCGTGACCAGGTCGTCGTCCAACTCGCGTTCCTTTGTGTCCACCTTCAGTATGTCTATGAAGCCGTCTATGTCTTCCTGTGTGATGCCCTTGTGGAAACAGAACTCCCTTATGCCGTCCTTGAAGAACATCAGGGCCACGTTGTCTTCCTTGTCGGGGTTGTGGTAGACCTCCTGGTCCAGAAAGGTGAGCTCGAAACGCTTGACCATGAAGCTGAGCATGTCCTCGTACTCGAAGTACGACTCGAACTTCTCTTTTAACTCCTCGCGGAACTTCTGGTAGATGGGGTTGTTGGGCATGTACATGCCCGTGGCCTTGATGGTCTTGACGAGCACCATCACCACGTCCCTGGCAAGGGGCGTCAGCTTCTTTATCCGCTCCTCTTTTGCCCGCTCCTCTTCTTCGGACAAGGTAGGGACGTGGTCTTCGTCCATGTAATCAGCCCCTCTTAATCTCTATGTGCCTTTTCCAGCCCCTGCCCCGGCTCTTGCAGTCGCTCCTATAGTGTGCGCCTACGCTGCCTTTTCTGTCAAACGCGGCCCTTGCGATGAGCCCGGCCGTCACCACCATGTTCCTCAGCTCCAGCTCCCTCCTGGTCATAAACACGCCGTCTTCGATGTGCGACCACTCAGAGAGCTTCGACAGCGCCTCGCCTATGGACTTGCCGCAGCGGATGATGCCGACCTTCGACCACATGAGCCGTCTCAGGCTGCTCCTCACCTTGGCCGCGCCCAGGTCCTTTACTTCGGTACCCTTCCAGCGGACAGGCTTTGCAAGGGCCTTTGTCAGCCTGAGGCCTTTTCCGTATGCCGCCGCCGCCATGCCCGCCCGCGCCCCGAACACTATCCCTTCGAGAAGCGAGTTGCTCGCCAGGCGGTTGGCGCCGTGCACCCCAGTGCATGCTACCTCGCCCGCGGCGAAAAGGCCCGGCAGGTCGGTCGCGCCGTCCTTGTCCGTCTTGACGCCGCCCATCATGTAGTGCGCGGCGGGCGAGACCGGCACCAGGTCCTCCGTGATGTCTATGTCGTAGTTGAGGCAGGTGGCGTATATCCTCGGGAACCGCTTCTGTACAAAGCCCGCCTCCATGTGTCTCAGGTCAAGGTACACGTGGTCCGTGTCTGTCTTCACAATCTCGGACACCATGGCGCGTGAGACCACGTCCCTGGGCGCAAGCTCCGCCTTCGGGTGGTAGTCGCCCATGAACCGCTCGCCTGCCGCGTTCGTGAGGAAGGCCCCTTCGCCCCGCATCGCCTCCGAGAGCAGGAACTGCGGCGCGAGCGGCACGAATAAAGACGTCGGGTGGAACTGCACGAACTCCATGTCCACCATCGTCGCCCCTGCGCGGTACGCTGCAGCCATCCCGTCGCCAGTGGCCACGCGGGGGTTGGTCGTGCGTTGGAATATCTGCCCCAGCCCGCCGGTGGCCAGCACGACCGCCTTAGCGTACACCGCGGTCAGCTTGCCCTCCCGTTCGTTTAAGGCCAGTGCGCCTACCACCGCGCCGTCTTTCACTATGAGGTCGGCCGTGAAGGAGAAGTCGTACTTGCTGATGCCCTTCGTGGCCCTGACCTTGGCCAACAGCGCCCTCTCAATCTCCTTGCCGGTAGAGTCCCCGTGCGCGTGCAGTATGCGCCTCTGGCTGTGCGCCGCCTCGCGCGTAAAGGCGAGCCGGCTGCCGTCGTGGTCGAACTTGGCGCCCCACGAAATAAGCTCTTTGATGCGTTCAGGGCCTTCGGACACCAGTATGCTTACGTTGTCCGGGTCACACAGCCCGTCGCCCGCCTCAATGGTGTCGCTATAGTGGAACCCTATCTCGTCCTCGTCCGAAAGGGCGACCGCCACCCCGCCCTGCGCGTATTCTGTCGAGGACTCTGACGCCTTGTCCTTGGTTATGACCAGCACCTCTCCCGCGCGGGCAAGCTCCACTGCGGCCCTGAGGCCGGCCACTCCGGAGCCTATCACGAGGAAGTCGGTCTGCACGGTCTCGGACGAGGTTATCTCCAACTTGCCCGCCTTACCTTGCCACGCCGAACGGGGAGTCGCCCAGCACGTCGTAAAGGGACATCTGGCCGCCGGTCTCCCTGAACACGAAGACCGCGTTTCCGCGCCCCTCGTTCTTCCTGCCGGATTTGTCCGTCCAGAAGCCGCGCCAGTGGAACACCACCTTCACGTCGTCGCCCTCAATCTCGACACGTTCGGTCTCCACCTCCAGGTCCACCTTGGAAAACGCCTCCATGTCCTTCCTGATGCCGCTCAGGAACTCGGAGTAACCGGGCTTGAAGTTGGGCGATACAGGGCCGGTGACGCCCGCTGCGTCTCTTTGCTTGTACGCCTTCTCCATGCCCATGAACGCGCCGACCGCCCTGGACGCAGCAACCGCTTCGTCCGAGGGTTTGACGACCTGCTTCTTGCCGCAGCCAAACACTGCGAGCGACACGGCTATCACTACAGCCGCCAACCATAATACTCTGCCCTTACGCAAGGTACACCTCCGGTATATGATTTATTATCGCGTTAATGACGGATTTCTTTAGATATTTTAGGCAATTATATATAACCGGCAGGAAAAGTCAAGCAAAACAAAAGGCTTTACGCTACGAGAGCTTCACCCTCGGGTCTACGAGCGCGTAGGATATGTCCGCGAGCATGTTGCCTACGAGTACCAATATCGAGCCTATCACGAGTTCGCCCATCACGAGCGGGTAGTCGCGTGCGGTGACCGCCTGCCAGAAGAGCTGGCCCATGCCGGGTATCGAGAAGAGCGCCTCTAAGATAACGCTCCCGCCTATCAGGCCGGGCAAAGACAGGCCCAGTATGGTTATGGTGGGCATCAGGGCGTTTCTGAGCGCGTGTTTGTATATCACCGCGCTCTCAGGCAGGCCCTTTGCGCGCGCGGTGCGTATGTAGTCCTGCCTTACCACCTCTATCATGCTCGAACGTATGTAGCGAGAGTAGCCCGCAAGCCCGCCGAACGCCCCTATAAACACGATAAGCACGATGTGCTGCAGGCGGTCCCACTGCAGCGCAAGGAAGTCAAGGCCGGAGGCGTCGAGGCTCTGTATGCCGGATATGGGGAGCCATCCGAGCTTCACGCCGAATATCAGCATCAACAGGAGCCCCAGCGCGAAGGACGGCATCGAAATACCCAAATATACGAAGACCGTACTCGTCTTGTCGAAAATAGAGTTCTGCCTTACTGCGGATATTATGCCGAGCGGCATGGCTATCAGGAACGCGCCCAGAAGTTGGAAAATATTTATGGTGATGGTCAACGGCAACCGCTCGGTTATCTTGTCTAACACCTTCCTGCCGTCCGAGTAGGACTCGCCGAAGTCGAGCCTCACGAACCTGCCGAGCCAGCTTGCGTACTGGACATGGAGAGGTTTGTCCAGGCCGTAGAGCCTTTTTAAGTTCTCCCTCGCCTGTGCGGATGCCTTGGGGTTCATCTCGGTGGCCACCTCGACCGGGTTGCCGGGTGCAAGGTGTATCACGATGAACGTGACTATGGTTATCCCGACTAAGAGCGGGACCATCATCAAAAGGCGTCCTGCCATGTATCTCAGCATGGGCTACCTGTGGGTCTTCTTTTTGGACTTCTTTTTGACGGACTTCTTTGTGTGGTGCTTCGAGCTGTGAGACTTTCTGGATTTGTGCCTGCCCTTGTGGTATGAGCCGGGCTTGGTAGGGCCGTAGCTCCTGTCGGGGACGAACATCAGACGCTTGAGGTACGCCCTGCCGTCCCTTATGGTATAGAGTACGGCTATCCGGGAGCCCGGCGATACAAGCGCGAGGTCGATACGCTTCAGGCCGGACTGGAAGCGGGTCTCGTCGTCGTAGAAAAACTTAATTTCGCCCGAAGGCGTGTTCATGCTTATGGTGTGCGAGTCCGGGTCCATCGCGGATACTATGCCGTTTACCGTAAGGGTGTCGCGTGTGGACGGGTCTACTATGGCATCATGCCTGACGGGAGTATCAGGGCCGCCGGGCTGGGCCGCCGGGCCCTCAGGCGTGATGACGGTTATGTGCCGGGCGGGCGCAGGCTCTGCTGCCGATGCATGCCCTGCACCGAAGAACATGAGCGAAAATACCGCGAATATTATGTAGCGCATAGGTCGTACCCTCCATTGCCAACCCGCCCATGTTAACAAAAAAACGGCCCCCTTTCAATCTCTAAATGGCCGCATGCTTGACATCGGGGCTTTGGTAAAGGATAATGGGCTAAACAATTTTGTGGAGGTACTTATCGCAACACTGCACGGAAACACAGCCGGGCTGAAGTCCGGGGAGATAAAGCGACTTGAGAACATATACCGGAGGCGAGTATCACCCGGCGTGTTCATATCGCCTGAACTCGGCAGGTACATGACGCTCATATCGCGCGAGCTGGGGCGGCAGGTGGCCGTGCTTATCGACCGGCAGGGCAACATACCGCTCGTGCTCGTCGGCGACAACAGGGGCATAGAGATACCCGACCTCTCGGACTGGCCGCTTGCGCACAGGAGGCTCCGGGGCCTGAGGCTCGTACACACGCACTTAAAAAGCGAGCCGCTCACGAACGACGACATGACGGACTTAGCACTCCTGAGGCTGGACGCCATTGCCGCGATAGGCATACAGCCGGACGGCTTCCCCGGCGACATACACATAGCCCACCTGCTCCCGCCCAACCCCAAGGGCCAGGCCTGGGCGGTGATACCAGGCAGGCCGTTCCACCAGTTAGACATCAACCCCGAGGAGTTCGTCACCGCGCTCGAAGACGAGATGCTCAGGGTGCAGGCCGAGTCCTTCAACGTGAAGGACACCCGCGAGAAGGCCATACTGATAAGCGTAATGCAGAAGGGCAAAAGGGCGCACCAGGAAGAGGCTATGGAGGAGCTTACCGAGCTTGCATACTCGGCTAATGTGCTCGTACTGGACAAGGCCATGCAGCGCCCGGCAAAGATAAACCCCAGGTACCTGATGGGAGAAGGGAAGCTCAAGGACATTATAATCACCGCGCTCCAGAGGGGGGCAACGCTCCTTATATTCGACCAGGAACTCTCCCCCTCGCAGGTGCGCTCCATCTCGGAGCTTGCGGAGATAAAGGTAATAGACCGCTCGCAGCTTATACTCGACATATTCGCAAGGCGCGCAAAGAGCAGGGACGGCAAGGTGCAGGTGGAGCTGGCCCAGCTCAAGTACTGCCTGCCCATGCTGAGCGGGAAGGGGACAGAGCTGTCCAGGCTGATGGGCGGCATAGGAGGCAGGGGACCCGGCGAGACGAAGCTGGAGACGGACAGGAGGCGCGTGAGGGACCGCATATCACAGCTCGAGAAGGCCCTCAAGGAGCTTTCCCAGGCCCGTGTGCAGAGGCGCTCGAAAAGAGGCGGCGCGGGCCTGCCCATCATATCAATAGTAGGGTACACGAACGCGGGTAAGTCTACCCTGCTGAACGCGCTCACCCAGAGCGATACCGTGGTGGAGGACAAGCTGTTTGCCACGCTCGACACGGCGTCCAGGCGGCTTAGGTTCCCGCGCGACAGGGACGTGATAATAACGGACACGGTCGGGTTTATAAGAGACCTTCCGAAGCCGCTGATGGCCGCGTTCAAGGCTACGCTGGAGGAACTCGGCGACGCAGACCTCCTGCTGCACGTGGTGGACATATCGAACCCGCGCGCATACGACCAGATGGCCTCGGTGGACAAGATACTTGGGGAACTTGGGTTGGACGAGAAGCCCCGCCTCGTGGTATTCAACAAGTCGGACCTGGTGGACAGCGATTTGGCGTTCATAGCGGCGAGGGACCAGCACGGGGTGGCCGTATCCGCGCTCGACAGGAAGTCCTTCCCGCCGCTTATGCAGGAGCTTGAGGACAGGCTTTGGCCAGACGGGTAATCATCATAGTGTTAGACAGCCTGGGCGTGGGCGCGCTCCCGGACGCGGCCAGCTACGGCGACACAGGCTCGGACACCCTTGGCAACATGGCGAGTGCGCTTGGCGGGCTCAGCCTGCCGTGCATGGAGTCGCTTGGCCTTGGCAACATAGGCGAGTTTGCAGGCATAGCGAAAGTTTCCGGTTGCGGGGGCGCGTACGGGAAGATGGCCGAGGCCTCGCCCGGCAAGGACACTACCACCGGCCACTGGGAGATGGCGGGTATACTGCTCGGACACCCCTTCCCGACATACCCGGACGGCTTCCCGCCAGAGGTCATTTCAGCTTTTAAAGATATAATTGGTACAGACATACTCGGCAACAAGCCCGCATCCGGCACCGAGATAATAGCAGAGCTGGGCGAGAAGCATTTCCGCACGGGCTTCCCCATCGTGTATACCTCTGCGGACAGCGTGTTCCAGATTGCGGCTCACAAGGATGTCGTTCCGCTCGACAGGCTCTACGAGATATGCGAGGCCGCGAGGGGTATGCTCACGGGCAGGCACGGTGTGGGCCGGGTTATTGCGAGGCCATTCATCGGCAGGCCGGGCAGCTTCACACGCACGCACGAGAGGCGCGACTTCTCGCTTTCCCCGCCGGAGGACACGCTGCTCGACATAGCAAAGGCCGCCGGGCAGCCCGTCGTCGGCATAGGAAAGATAGAGGACATATTCGCGGGCCGGGGCCTGACCGAGTCTGTACATACGGTGGACAACAAAGACGGCATGGCGAGGACACTCGAAGCAATGAAGCGCGTGGAGCGCGGTATTATATTTGTTAACTTAGTCGAGTTCGACATGCTCTACGGACACAGGAACGACCCGGCGGGTTACTATAGCGCGCTAAGGGACTTCGACGGCTGGCTGCCGGATGCGCTCGGTGCACTTGCACCGGAGGACGTGCTGGTTATAACGGCGGACCACGGCTGCGACCCCACCACGCCGTCCACCGACCATTCGAGGGAGTACGTGCCTCTGCTCGTCTGCGGGCCTGCTCTAAGGGGCGGGGTGGACTTAGGCGTGCGCGGGAGCTTCGCTGACCTGGGGGCTACCGTAGCAGAGTACCTTGGGCTGAGGCTTGGCAGGGGCAGGAGCTTTCTTAAAGAGATTGTATTAGTGTAGGCCTGGTTGGTAGGTATAGCCTCCCTAATTTTATCCCCTCCCTTGATGGGAGGGGACTAAGGGGAGGGTGATAGCGTGTCAGAGTTATCACCCCCACCTCAATCCTCCCCCATCAAGGGGGAGGACAATATGGAATGATATGCGCCCATACGACGTCATAAAGAAAAAGCGAGACGGCGGCCGCCTGACCAAGGCGGAAGTCAACTTCTTCGTGAAGGGCTGCGTGCGCGGCACCGTACCCGACTACCAGACCACGGCCTTCCTGATGGCGGTATACTTCAGGGGCATGGACGAAGGTGAAACCCTCTCGCTCACGATGGCCATGCGGGACTCCGGCTGCACGTTAGACCTCTCCTGCATCCCCGGCGTCAAGGTGGACAAGCACTCGACAGGCGGGGTTGGCGACAAGGTTTCGCTGGTGCTCGCGCCGCTTGCCGCGTCCGCAGGGTTGACCGTGCCCATGATTGCCGGGCGCGGCCTGGGTCATACCGGCGGCACGCTCGACAAGCTCTCCTCTATCCCCGGCTTCAGTGTGGACATAAGCCTTGACAGGTTCACCGAAATCCTACAGAATACTGGTGCGGCCATAATAGGCCAGACCAGCGAGGTCGCGCCTGCGGACAGGAGGCTCTACGCGCTGCGGGACGTGACGGCCACGGTCGAGAGCATACCGCTCATTGCCGCTTCGATAATGTCCAAGAAGCTGGCCGAGGGTACAGACGCACTCGTGTTAGACGTGAAGGCGGGCTGCGGGGCGTTCATGAAGACGTACAAGGACGCATGCCTGCTTGCCGATACGCTCGTGTCCATAGGGCGCGGGGCGGGAAAGAAGATGGCCGCGCTCGTAACGGACATGGATCAGCCGACCGGGCTTGCGGTGGGTAATGCGCTCGAAGTAAAAGAGGCGGTGGCCGCCCTGAAGGGCGAAGGCCCCGCCGACCTGATGGACTTGACGCTTGAGCTTGGGGTGCATATGCTCAGGCTTGCAGGCGTCGAGGATGACCCGAAGAAGGCGCGTGCCAAGCTTGCCAGGCTGATTAAAAGCGGGGCCGCGTTCAAGAAGTTCTGCGAGATGGTGACTGCGCAGGGCGGGGACGCGGGCTTTGTCAGGGATACATTAAAGCTCCCGGTTGCGAGAGAGACGTTTACAGTCAAGTCCGAGCGCACAGGGTTCGTGCAGCACATAGACGCGGAAGCGGTTGGTATTTCTGCAATGCTTTTGGGCGCGGGTCGCAAGAAGGCGGAGGACGATATAGACCCGGCGGTCGGGATTATATTGAGCAGGAAAGTAGGCGACAAGGTGCGTAAGGGTCAGGCGCTCGCAGTAATGCACGTGAACGACCGGCGCAGGTTCAATGACGCGGAGGGGCTTCTGAGAGAGGCGTTCGAGATAGGCCCCACCGCTTCGGAGAAAAGACCGTTAGTATATAAAGTAATTGGGTAGCATATGAACATCCGCCAGCAGACCGAATACATAGAACTCAAAATCCTCCACCCCAAGGCGGCGCGGGCCGCCGAGACGAAGGGACGGGCGCGCCCGGACAAGGAAGGTGTTATACGCACCGCCTACCAGAGGGACCGTGACAGGATAATACACTGCAAGTCCTTCCGCCGCCTGAAACACAAGACGCAGGTCTTCCTTGCCCCGGCGGGCGACCACTACAGGACAAGGCTCACGCACACGCTGGAGGTCAGCCAGATAGCCCGCACGATTGCCCGCGCCCTGAGGCTGAACGAGGACCTGACCGAGGCTATAGCGTTAGGTCACGACCTTGGCCACACGCCCTTCGGACACGCGGGCGAGGCGGTGCTGGACAGCGTGCATACGGGCGGGTTCAACCACTACGAGCAGAGCCTCCGGGTGGTGGAATACTTGGAGAACAAGGGCCAGGGCTTGAACCTCACGCACGAGGTAAGAGACGGGATACTGCGGCACTCCAAGGGGAAGGGGCACACCTTCCCGGAGGGCGGAGAGGGCCGCGCTGAGACCCTCGAAGGCCAGGTGGTGCGGGTGGCGGACGGCATCGCATACGCGAACCACGACTTGGACGACGCTATAAGGGCGAGGGTGCTCAAGGCATCGGACGTGCCAAAGGAGCTGTTGCAGGCGCTCGGCAGCAGCCACTCGAAGCGCATTGACACGATGGTCAAGGACGTGATATACACGAGCATCGAACATGAGTGCGAGGAGATAGTGATGGGCGCCGAGGTGGGCCGCGCGTTCGAGGAACTCCGGGCGTTTTTGTACAAGAACGTATACGAGAGCTACATGACCCACGCGGAGTTCATCAAAGCGGCAAAGATACTGACCGAGCTGTACAACTACCTGAAGGACAACCCGCAGGAGGCGTTCAGGGAGTTCTCGCGCGAGTCGCACGGCGACGACAAGGCGCGGATGGTCTGCGACTTCGTGGCCGGGATGACCGACCGCTATGCCATGAAGCTCTACGAGGAGATATTCCTGCCCAGGCCCTGGGGCGTGATATAGGGCTAAAGCATTTTTTCAGGGCAAGATGATAAATAGTGGTGTATAATATATTTATCGGCCACGGGACAACAGATGACAGAGCACTTGGACGACAATACGCTTGACGGCATACGCGGCATAATAAGAGAAGAGCTCGGCCGTGCGCTTAAGCCCGGGGGTACGCATGACGCCCCAGCCGGAGAAGACGCCGAGAGGATACTCGCAGGCGACATACGATATTTCCGCCTGCCGGAGCTGTTGCAGGCCGTGTCTCTGGCGAGGCTTACCGGCAGGCTGACGATGTCCCATGCCGGGCAGTCGGTCGAGATATACCTGAGGCGCGGCAACGTGGCTTTCGCCACGGGCGAGAAGCGCGGCGGCCGCGAGCAGATAGGCGCGGTATTGATGAACATGGGCAAGCTCACCAGGGCTGGCCTGGACAAGGCGCTTGAGACGGGCGCGAAGACGGGCGTCAGGCTGGGCCGCGCACTCATTGACGGCGGTCACGTAAAGGTGGACGACATGAAGGCTGCCCTCTACAGGCAGACGGAGCGCTCGGTCTACAAGGCGATGGCATGGGGTGACGGGCGGTTCTGGTTCGAGCTTTGCGGTATGCCTGAGTTCATCGAGGACATACCCGTGTCCCTGAGGGTAGAGGACCTGATATTAGAAGGCGTGAGGCGCATCGATGAGGGCAGGCTCATATCCGAAAAGATTCCGAGCCTGGACCTGGTCTTTGTGAGGCCCGCATACTCCGAAGAAGAGATAGACAACATGAGGCTGAAGTCCGACGAGCAACTCGCCCTCGGCCTGATAGACGGGAAGGCGGACTTAAAAGGCATGTTAGCGGCGAGCGGGCTGACGGAGTTCAATTTCCTGAGGGCGGTGTACGCCCTGTACTCGGCGGGTATAATAAGGAAACGGGAGAGTGCGCAAAGGGCTGACAGGACGCAGTACCTGTAACCAAATAATAAGGAGCGAAACATGTCCAAGCTTACCGAGATAGTGCGGCGCGATTCCGACAAGATAAAGGAGATACTCTACTCCGACAAGCTGACCATTGTGGGCAAAACCATAGCCCTAAAGGAGCTCGGAAGGAAGATAGCCGAAGAGCTTTATACCCAGCAGTACCGTTCCCTGGACGAGTTCTACGAGGCGTACGACAAGGGGGCCGACCCCATGCAGACCCTCGAGGGAAAGGGCAGCAGGAAGGGCGACCTGATAATATTGGACGACTGCCCCGTGGCGGGCCTGCACGACCCGGCGATAGAGCTATTCAAGGAGGCTGGCAAGTTCCCGCCTGAGTGGGAGGCGATCGTGGACGAGTACAAGCAGGTGTTCAAGAACGACGCCATACTGCACCCGCTCTGCATAGTCCACCAGCGCATAAGGGAGGAGCTTGCCAAGAAGATACCCAAGGGCAAGTCCTTCGTGCACGCCACAGAGGTCGCATGCCGCTCGATGAGCACCGGCAAGGTGGTCTACTCCGAGTGGGGCCTCCAGCTCTCCGGGGAGTCCAGGGAGCAGATAGAAAAGCTGATAGACAAAAAGGCGTGCATCTACTTTATCGCGTAGACGCGGGCTCTTTCAGCGTGTCATTGCGAGGAACCCCGCCTTGGCGGGATGACGCGGCAATCTCGGCTCCGATTGTCACTCCATGTTTTTTTGTTTGTCATTCTGAGCAACGCGAAGAATCCACAGTTGACAATAGAAAAGGCGTTACTGTAGACCCTTCGCACAGCCTGCCCCGGCAGCCATGAAGCCGGGGCTCAGGGTGACATCTCCCGAAGCATTAATCTGTCTTCAAGAGCAAGGTTTGTTGCCCACCCCAAAACAGAGCCGCCAACTAATATACTTCCATAAGGCCCCCGACAACAAAAACGGTTGATTTTATTCGCGGTTTGTATTATATATAATTGACGCGCAGAAATATTCCGCGCGCTACTGAAACCGCAACCCCGAGGAGGACATGATGAGCTATAAGCTTCTTTTGGCGGATGACAGCATAACCATCCAGAAGGTGGTCGAGCTCACGCTGACAGAAGAAGGTTTCGACGTGACCGCTGTGGGCGACGGGGAAGCGGCGCTGGAGAAGGCGCGCACGCTTGTGCCGGACATCGTGCTTGCGGACGTGTTCATGCCGAAGATGGACGGCTACGAACTCTGCGAGAGGCTCAAGGCCGACCCGGCGCTGAAGGGCATCCCCGTGATACTCCTTGCAGGTACGTTCGAGGAGTTCGACGAGGTGAAGGCCAGGCGCGTGGGGGCGTCCGACAACCTTACTAAACCCTTCGAGTCAAACGACCTCATATCAAAAGTCAAGAGGCTGGTAGAGGAAGGGGGCGCTGTAGAAGCCCTGGCCGCCGAACCCTTCGAGGAAGCCACACTCGCGGAGGAAGTCATGGAGGCGGCCCCCGTCGATGCGGCAGACGACCTCTGGAGCGTGGTGGACATGGCCAGCGGTTCGCAGCCGCTCGCGGGCGCGACGCAGGTGCTCTCTGAAGAGGACCTGTGGAAAAGGGCTAACCTCCTGTCCGATTCCGGCGACTCGGCCACCCGCCCCGAGCCGGAGGAAGACCTGCCCTGGGGCAGCGTCGGAGTGGCCGAGCCGGTGCCCGCTGCGCCTGTGGACGAACTCGAAGAAGACGAGACCGAAAAAACAGCCATACTCAACATGGACGACCTGCATGCCTCCGCATATGGCGGGTTCGCTGACGAAGAGGAACTGCCTGCGGTGGAGCTGTCAGAGGTCAGCGCGCCTGTCGAGATAACCCCGTTCGAGAGGCTTGAAGAGGCCGTGGAGACGCAGGGCTACACGAGGCCCGCGCCACCTATGCCACCGCCGCCGCCCGCAATGTCAGCGGACGCGATGAGGGCGGAGGTAGCGAGGGTCGCGGGCGACATAATAGAGAGCAGGGTCAAAGAGGCCCTTTCGGGAATAAGCAGGGAGATGATAGAGCAGATAGTGTGGGAGGTCGTACCGGAACTTGCCGAGGAGATAATAACGAGAGAGATAGGGAAGCTGAGGGCGGGCATAGGTTAGACCTTGGAGAAGGGCCGACATGGTGGAAGATGAAGCTCCCGGACCCGGAAACGATACTGGGCACGCCGAAGGCCGAGGCCGCATTCCTGGGCATCGCGATTCTCTACGCCTCGATGTACAGGGGTTGGGGCACGTTCCAGACCCTGCTGGGCGGAGTGCCCAACCTAAGCCACGTCAGCTTTGACGGCGTATACTACGCGCAGATAGCGAGGAACATACTATCCGGTGACGGCCTGGGCTGGGAAGCGACGCTCTTCCCGGTGCTCCAGCCCATACTTGCCGCGGCAGTCTCCTACGTCACCGGCATAACCAACATCCCCTTCATACTCAGTTACATATCCCAGACCGCCGGTATTTTCTGTCTCATACCTGTTTATTTCCTCGCAAGAGAACTCTACGGCAGGAAGGCCGCCGCCGCCGCCGTCATCATAACCATACCATACCCGCACCTGGTAGCCATATCTTCGGGGGATACCTCCGAGTCGCTCTACAGCTTCCTGCTCTTCCTCTCGCTTTATGCGGGCTACAGGGCGTTGTCAGCGGGGAGCCGGCGCTTACTGTTCCTTGCGGGCCTGTGCATGGGCCTGGCATACCTGGCCCGTCCCGAAGGCATGATAGTGTTCGGCGTTATATTCCTGTTGGCGGCGTGGCGGCTTCACACGCTGTTTTCTCTAAGGGAGTCTGCCAAAGGCCTTGCGGTCCTTGCTGCGGGGTTTTTGCTGTTCGCGCTGCCGTACATGACATTTTTGTCCGTGAGCTACGGCAGGCCGGTATTCTCCAACAAGCTCATATACGAGTCTATGGCGATGAAGAACAAGGTGTTGGGGGACAACATGCGCCTCTGCGACATAGAGGGCCTCACCGACAACGGGGAGATCATATGGCGCGAGAAGGGCGGGGCCGGGCTCGTGCTCGGCTACTTCACGCAAAACCCCGGCAGGTTCATCAGGGCATACATGGGCAACTTAAAGAGCGAGCTGCCTTGGGAGGTCGCGAACAGCAGCCACCTGGAGGGCTTCCCGGTAGTCTACCCTGTGTACCTATGGCTCTCGGCCCTGTTGGGGTTCGCGGTCATGTTCCTGGACAAACACAAAAGGTGGGTGGCGGCGCTTTTGTGGGCGCCATTCATTAACCTCTTCGTCTACCCGGTATTCACGGCGGGCTTCTGGATATACCACGTCCCCTACGTGCCCATACTCGTCATCCTGGCGGTCGGAGGCGCTCTCTTCTTCGTGGAGCAGGTCAGGAGGCGGGCCGGAGTCGCCATCCCGCTACTTCTTTCTTTCGTATTGTTCTGGACGGCGTACACGATGTATGTGAGGTTCAGCAGCGCACCGCAGAAGAACGAAGGCATAAACATAAAGACGCTCATATCCCAGGAGGAGATGAAGGTCGGAAGCTGGGGCAGGGAAAACCTGGGTACGGACGTAACCTATATGATATCCTGGAGCCGCCTCGTGTACTACCTGGGCGGCAGGTGGATAAGCATGCCTCAGGACCGCCAGGACAAGGTCGAGGACTACGCAAGAAGGCACAACGTGGACTACCTCGTAGAAGAGCTTTCCGGCGACCCGGACGTGCTTATGGGGTCGAGGTTCACGAAGTCCGATACGATGGAAATGTCGTCGATGTATGAATCTCCCGCCGTGGCCTACAGGGTCATATTCTGGAGGATAAAAAAGGTCGGACCGCCAGGACAGCATTAAGTATGGACCATAAAAAAAAGGCCTTCCCCTCGCGCGAGGCCGCCCTCTTGGCGGCTATCACTATAGCCGCGTTCGCGGTGCGCAGCTATTTCATGCGCTACCACCCCGTTATGGCGCCGGACTACGACGGGGCCGAGTACATCTACCTCGCCAAAAGGGTATTCGGGGGAGGGGGAGAGTTCTGTTCCATATTCATCCCGCCGGGGTTCCCCTTCCTGATAAGCCTCGCCCTGCCGTTCTTTGCCAGCCCGCAGGCCGCCGGGATGTTCATATCCGCCGCATGCGGGTCCGGGCTGTGTATCGCCGTCTACCTCCTGACCAAAGAGCTGTTCGACGGGAAGGCCGCTCTACTTGCCGCGCTTTTTACCGCGTCGTTCGGCCAGTTGATAGTGGCATCCACCTGGGTAATGGCGGAGATGCCTTTCGCATTATGCCTGTTCATGGGGCTTTACGCCGGGGCCGTGTTCCAAAGGCGCAAAGACACCGCTTCCGCGCTATGGTTCGGCGGGTTGTTCGGGGTCGCGTACCAGATGAGGCCGGAGGCGCTTATAATATTTTTTATGACCTCCGCCGTGCTGCTGCTGTCCCTGATACGAGAGGACAGGGCCGGGCGTGTGAAGGCCGCGAAGCTCCTTGCGCTTGCCACGGTATTGATGCTCGCCATCTGCCTGCCTTACCTCCTGTACCTGAGGGAGAGCCTCGGGCGCTGGACCGTGTCCGGGAAGGTGGAATACAACCTCGCAAAGGGTTCAGAGGCCGGCAACAAAGCGCTCAATACCGGCGCGCTCGACTATATGTCGGCCCACTTGGCCGACCTGTGGGGCAGGTACAAGGTCAACTTCGTAGTGCTTGAGGACAGGTTGAAGGTTGAGTTCCCCACCGTGTTGCTCCTGCTCTCGGCGTCCGGTCTGGCAGCCTCTCCTTTCATGGGAGGGCGGCGGCCCCTGGGGCTCGTCTACCCGATGGTGCCATTTTGCTTCATGTTCATGCTCCCCCTGTTCTTTATAGACGAAAGGATAATAAGCCCGTACTTCCCCGCCCTCCTGATATGGGCCGCCGCCGGGGCGTCACTCGCAGAGCGGAAGCTCTTCGGCCTGGGTCCGCTGAAGCCGGCAGCGCGTTTTCACCCGCTGATGGCCGCAGTGGGTCTTGCCGTTTCGGTGTATTATGTGACGTCGCTGGGCGCGTTTTACGGTTCACCCCAGGTCGCTCAGTTCAACCAGGAGTTGAGCGTGCGTTACCTTGACACGGGGCAATGGCTTAAGGCAAACTCGAAACCCTCCGACAAGGTGTTTTCGAGGGAACTCCTCCTTGTGTTCTATTCGGGCAGGGAGTACATACACCTGGGCGACTACACCCCGGAGAGGCTTCTCGGCATGGCCAGGGAGAAGGGCGCCCGCTTTGTCATCGTCGACGGCGTATGTGTAAAAAAGAGGCCGCAGCTCTCCTGCCTGCTGGCGCCGTTTTATGGGCAGGAATGCGCCACGCCGGGCTTCAGGGAGGTCTACGCCAACTTCGAGGGTGAAGTTGTGATATACGAGGTGGAGCCTTGAGCCGGACGCGTATAAAAGACATACTATCCGCCATGAGGCCGCACCAGTGGATAAAGAACCTTTTCATCTTCCCGGCCCTGATATTCTCACGGCACCTGTTCGACCCTGCGTACTTCCTGAAGAGCATGGCGGCCTTCTGGCTCTTCTGCATAGTGGCGGGCGGCATATACATGTTCAACGACCTGATGGACCTGGAGGAGGACAAGTTCCACCCCCGGAAAAAGCAGAGGCCCATTGCGTCGGGGCGCATATCCCCTGCCCTTGCAAAAGGGCTGTTCGCCGTGTTCTCCGTGTCCGGTATCGCCGCCGCCTTCACGCTCGACCTGAACTTCGGCATAGTGGTGTCCTTCTACTTTGTAATGAACATGGGGTACTCGCTCGGCCTCAAGCGGGTAGTCATCATAGACGTGCTCATAGTCTCGATGGGCTTCGTGCTCCGGGCGGCGGCGGGCGGGCTGGTGATAGACGTCGAGGTCTCGCCCTGGCTGTTGGTCTGCACCACGCTCCTTGCCCTGTTTCTGGTGCTCGCAAAGCGCAGGCACGAGCTTATACTGCTCGACGAGCGTGCGAACATGCTGGTAGAGTTGTCCATCGCCACCGAGGACACGGAAAAGGCGACAAAATACAGGAAGAGCCTGGACGAGTACAACCCGTACTTCCTGGACCAGATGATAGGCATAACCACCGCGTCTACACTGATGGGCTACATACTCTACACACTGTCGGAAGACGCCATAAAGAAGTTCGGCGGCACGGACCTTATATACACCGTGCCGTTCGTAATATACGGTATATTCAGATACCTCTACCTCATACACATGAAGAGGCAGGGCGGGAACCCTGCCATGGCGCTGTTGCGCGACTGGCCTCTCATGGTGGACGTGGCCCTGTGGGGCCTGTCCGTAGTTGTAGTGCTGTACGTAAATTTACATATGTCATAACTCCCCCATCCCCCTCTTATCTTAAGAGGGGGACTTGAGGCCACATTACGGTGGCGAGGCCACCGAAGATGAACGAAATGCACCGCGCCCAAGCGGGGCGTTATTGGTTCCCCCTGGAATGACGAACAATTTGGAGAAAAACAAAATGGCTAAATCTAAGGTTGCTGTAATAAAGACCAGGCCGGAAACGGTCATCGAGGACTACGGCCGGGTGATGCGCATGGCGGGTTATCAGGACGTCATCGCCAAAGACAAGGACACCGCGCTGAAGATAAATATATCCTGGCACGTGTTCTACCCGGCCTGCTCGACCACGCCCTGGCAGTTGGACGGGGTCATCAACACGATGCTCGAGGACGGGTACAAAAAAGAACTCATACACGGCTGCCACAACCGCACCGTGGTGGTGTCCGCAAAGCGGGGCGAGGAGCTCAACAAACACAAGGCAGTCATCGAAAAGCATGGGCTTAGAAACATCCACCTGTACGAGGGCCAGGAATGGATAACTTACGAGCCCAAGGGCAAGATGCTTGTGCTTAACGACATATACCCCAAGGGCATACAGATACCCAAGCGGTTCGTCGGCGAGAACATAATACACCTGCCCACCATGAAGACGCACGTCTTCACGGACATGACGGGGGCCATGAAAAACGCGTTCGGCGGCCTGCTGCACGAAAAAAGGCACTTCACGCACTCGGTCATTCACGAGACCCTCGTTGACCTGCTCACCATACAAAAGGAGATACACCCCGGCGTGTTCGCCGTGATGGACGGCACGTTCGCGGGCGACGGGCCCGGCCCCAGGTGCATGGTTCCGCACGTGAAGGACTACATACTGGCCTCCGCCGACCAGGTGGCCATTGACGCAGTATCTGCGAAGATGATGGGCTTTAACCCGATGGACCTCAAGTTCATACGCCTTGCGCACGAGGCGGGCCTCGGCTGCGGGGACTTGCGCGAGATGGATATAGTGGGCGACGACATTTCAGAGGTCAACTGGCACTTCCAGAAGGGGCAGAACACCTTCGCGTCAAGGGGCCAGAAGATGATATACCACGGCTGGCTGAAACCCCTCGAAAAGCTGCTGCTCAGGACGTTCATCGCCCCGTGGTCGTACGTCGCCTCAATCGCGTACCACGACTGGTACTGGTATCCGATGATAGGCAAGGAGAGGGTGCGCAAGGCGCTCTACGAGACGGGCTGGGGGGAGTTGTTCAGGAAGTATTAGGTAG
>Ga0334722_10000203_pt1:0-52500 | contig 88994 bp, 75 predicted proteins | sample C3_bottom_MG_FD_207210 | JGI IMG/M metagenome (GOLD analysis project Ga0334722, IMG submission 207210) | Sediment microbial communities from Yellowstone Lake, YNP, Wyoming, USA - C3_bottom | ecosystem: Environmental > Aquatic > Freshwater > Lake > Sediment | place: USA: Wyoming...
CTTGGCTTTAGAACACCGAATCAGGTACTCTGTGAACATCTAACCTGTTGCACTTGAAACTTGAATCCGCCCTTATATTGTCCTTAAACAAAATCCAGATATTATTGTTGATAAGTTAATAACTCTTGGCTCACCTTTAAATGCGCAAAGTGATATTGTCAGGGGTGCTACGTATTCAGCACTTTTGTTAAATGGAGCAACGCCGGTTGAACCTCTTGATAACATAAATGAATGGCACAATTATTGGACTGTATGCGATTGGATTTCGGGAAGTGTTCCATCTGCTCAAAATATCTATGTTTCATCTACAGGGGCAGATATTCGAACTTGCCATAGCTCATATTATGCCGATACTCAAAATTGGAACAACATACTAACCGATGTCTGCAATACCCCATATCCTCTCTCAATTTCATATTCACCTATCGTCCTATCCGCGCCGGTTGACGTTACTTTAAACGCGGTCGGTTATCTTACTACCGATAACGGTGCATATTATTCATGGGACTTTGGAGGCACCCAGAGTGATACTGGGCAGACCGTAGCGCATCATTATGGACAGCCGGGTAATTACAGCATAACACTTACAATGACTGACAGTGCAGGCGGTACTCATATAGTAACCGAGCAAGTCGTGGTCCACCCGCCTGAAATAGATATTTCATATCCCGATGGTTTCGAATCGCTCCACCGTCGCTTTTCCACACCGGATAACTCTCACGTAGTCCAATACGTATGGAGTTTCGGAGACGGCACGGTTGTAGAGGGCAGAACGGTTGACCATACGTATTCGGCGTCCGGCAATTATACGGTCACGCTAACGCTAACCCTCGACGACGGCTCGACGATTACAAGCCAGGAGTATCCTTTTGTGGGGCCGGGCACGCGGTATATCCCCGGCCATACTATTTATAACAAAGAGACATGGTACGCAGGTGGGACGTATGTGGTGCAGGGGAGCATCACGGTTGCTCCAGGGGCAACACTAACTATAGAGTCAGGGGTCGAGGCGCAAATTGCCGGTAGTCAAGGCATTGTTGTTGACGGCACATTAAAGGCTACTGGTGTCACGTTTACGTGGGCGGATGGCTTGCGTAATTGGAGCGGGATACAGTTCACTTCGAGTTCGCCCGACAGCAAGCTTGAGAACTGCGTGTTGGAGCACGCCAGCGGTTGCTGGGGGGGGGCTTACTGGTTTGGGGTTGTCTATGCACAGAACTCCTCGCCTACCATAACCGGATGCACAATAAATAATTGCAGCGGCTATTATGGAATAAGCTTGAACAGTAGTTCCTCTGTGGTGAGCAACAACACTATAACCGGTTTTTCTAACTTTGGTTTACAAGTCTCTGGTTCCTCGCCGACCGTAACGGGCAACACATTTAGTGGCAACGGGTATGGCATTGTGGTTGGCGGCGACAGTGGTGGGACGTACTCGGGGAATACGATAAAGGATAACACGTCAGGCGGCATCAACGTGAGTTACTCTACGAATAACCCGGTACTCAGCGGGAACAGTTACTCAAACAACACCGGTGGAGATTTGGTCGTCTCGGGCACTATAACAAACGCCGTTACCTGGGGCGAGGCCGGGGATGTGGTCTATACTGCAAGCAGTATAACCGTGGCCAATGGCGCGAGCCTGACAATTGCATCGGGCAGGACAATCAAGTTAAACGGCAATACAGGCATTGTTGTTGACGGCACTTTAAAGGCTACAGGTGTCACGTTTACGTGGGCGGATGGTTTGCGCAATTGGAGCGGGATACAGTTCACTTCGAGTTCGTCTGACTGCAAGCTTGATAATTGCACTATAGAGCACGCCAGCGGTTGCTGGGGTGGGGCTTACTGGCTTGGGGTTGTCTATGCACAGAACTCCTCGCCTACCATAACCTGGTGCACAATAAATAATTGCAGCGGCTATTATGGAATAAGCTTGAGCAGTAGTTCCTCTGTGGTGAGCAACAACACTATAACCGGTTTTTCTGCCGGAAACGGCTTGACTGTGGATATTTCCTCACCGACAGTTACGGGTAACACGTTTAGTGGCAACCAGTATGGTATTGTAGTTGGTGGTAGCAGCGGCGGCACGTACTCGGGGAATACAATAAGCGGAAACGCATCCTATGGCCTCTACTACTCCGGGACTCCTATCCTTAACGCCAGCAATAACGATTGGGGCTCACCTACCGGCCCGCTTGACGACTCAGACGATAGGGCAACGGGCGGGTTATACAACCCCAACGGTCTGGGTAACAGGGTAAGTGACCACGTAAACTACGATCCCTGGATCGGGAAGTTGCCGCTGACCTTGAACGCCCTCACCCCCGCCCCGACCAGCCCCGCGACGGCGGGCAGCCCGGTCGTCTGGACGGCAACCGCTACAGGGGGCATAAGCCCGTACCAGTACCGCTTCCTCCGCTACGGCCCGGACACCGCAGGCGCATATGTCGATGTGCAGACCTGGGGCCCGTCCGACACCTGCAACTGGACGCCAACGACGGCCCAGATAGGCAACAACTACTTCCAAGTCAAGGTGCGTAACTCCGACGGGACTGGCGCGGTGTATATGATATCAGGAATGTACAAGGTGCAGGCGGGTGCGGTGAGCGTAAGCTCGCTTAACCCAAGCCCGACAAGCCCCGCGACGGTGGGCGGCTCCGTCACCTGGACTGCGGCGGCCTCGGGCGGGTACGGGAACTACCAGTACTCGTTCTGGAGGATGGGCCCGGACACGGCTGGCGCGTATGTCGTGGCGCAGGGCTGGGGCGCGTCCAACACCTGGAACTGGACCCCGGCGGCGGCCGAGGCCGGCGTCAACTACATAATGGCCAAGGCGAAGAACTCAAACAACACAGGGGCAGGCGCGTACGCGATATCTTCCGGGTACAAGGTCAACTCCCCGGCGATAACTATCACGACCTTCGGCCCAAGCCCGTCGAGCCCGGTTACGGCAGGCGCTACAGTGACGTGGTCGGCGACCGCGACCGGCGGTTCGGGGAGCCTCCAGTACTCGTTCTGGCGCATGGGGCCGGACACCGGGAACACGTATGTCTCGGCACGGACATGGGGTACGATCACCAACTATTCCTGGGACACCACGGGTGCAGCAACAGGCATCCACTACTTCATGGTCAAGGTGAAGAACCTGGACGGCACGGGCGCGGTGTACAGTATTTCGCCGGGGTTCAAGGTGAACTGACGACTATTAAAGCATAAGCTGAAATCTGAAACGGAGGGGCAATTTTGCCCCTCCGTTTTCTTGGGTTAACGTCAGAAATTTATTCGCACAAAGAAATAAATCGTGTTATATTGAAAAACTTATCAGCGACTCGACTTTTTCACGGCCCAGGCTGGTCGGATAATATTAAAAACAGGAGCGAGAAAATGGATGCAGTACCCGCGCAGTACGATGGAGTCAGCGTAACGGTCAAGGCTAACGTCTATTTCGACGGGAAGGTGGTAAGCCACACCGTGACCTTCAAGGATGGCGTCAAAAAGACGCTCGGCCTCATATACCCCGGCACTTACACCTTCAACACGGGCGCTCCCGAGCGCATGGATATGACGGCTGGCTCGTGCCGCTACAAACTCGCCGGGCAGGCGGACTGGTCCCGCTGCGACGCGCCGGGCCATTTCGACGTACCCGGCAACTCGTCTTTCGACATAACCGTGGAAGGCGGCGTGACCGAGTACGTCTGTTCTTTCGGGTAAAAAGGCACAAGTGTCACTATCCCTGCCGGCCCCGGCAACGGGGCCGGTTAAAAACCCCTAACCCTGCCTGTTTGAACACCTTACGAAGTTTTCGTCCGTCAGTGTGTCCCGAAGCTGGGCTATAAACCGTCCCATCCTTTAAAAATGTCTTGATTTTATAATACCTTAATGCTATATATCATAGATAGGTTATAAGGGATGTTTCCCGTCCGACAGGGCATAAGCCGCCGGGAGCCAACCCGCAGGTACAGCCGTTTTACTAAACCAACTCCCCATGACGGAAAATATTGGAATGATAAAGATATACGATACCACTCTACGGGACGGAGCGCAGTCCGAAGACGTTTCTTTCACAGTCGAGGACATGGTGCGCGTCACCATGAAGCTCGACGAACTCGGCGTCCACTATGTTGAAGGCGGATGGCCGGGCTCCAACCCGCGCGACGTGGAGTACTTCAAGCAGGTCAGGGGGATAAAGCTTTCGAGCGCCAAGGTATGCGCGTTCGGGAGCACAAGGCGGGCTAAGTTCAAGGCGAAGGACGACCCGAACCTGAAGGCCCTCGTGGAATCAGGCGCGCAGGTCGCCACGATATTCGGCAAGACCTGGGACCTTCACGTCCGGGAGGCCCTCGGCGTCTCTCTCGACGAAAACATCGAGATGATAAGCAGTTCCATAGCGTTTCTTAAAGAGAATTTTGGCGAGGTCTTCTACGACGCGGAGCACTTCTTCGACGGATACAAGGCTAGCCCAGACTACGCGGTGGCCACGCTAAAGGCGGCGCGCGAGGCCGGTGCCGACTGCCTCGTCCTATGCGACACGAACGGCGGGACGATGACCTGGGACCTCTCGGCGATATTCGAGAGGGTCAAAGGGCTGGTGGATGCCCCGTTCGGCATACACACGCACAACGACTCGGACATGGCCGTTGCGAACAGCCTGGCCGCGGTCAGGCTCGGCGCGGTACAGGTGCAGGGCACGATGAATGGGTACGGCGAGCGTTGCGGGAACGCGAACCTCTGCTCCGTCATACCCGCGCTAAAGCTCAAGATGGGCCTCGACTGCATACCGGAGTCGAACCTGCCGAAGCTTAGGGCCGCGTCCCGGTTCGTTACCGAGATAGCGAACCTGAGGCATTTCAAGCACCAGCCGTATGTCGGGGACTCGGCCTTCGCTCACAAGGGCGGGATACACGTGAGCGCCGTGATGAAGGCGTCCGAGACATACGAGCACATAAAGCCCGAGCTTGTCGGGAACTTCCAGAGGATACTCGTGTCGGACTTATCCGGACGTAGCAACGTCATCCAGAAGGCCGCCGAGTATGGGATAGACCTCACACAGGAAACGCCACAGGTGAACCACATCCTCAGGACGCTCAAGGACATGGAGAGCCAGGGCTACCAGTACGAGGGGGCGGACGCGTCCTTCGAACTCCTGATAAAGAAGGCCACGGGCAAGTACAAGCCCATATTCGACCTCGAAGGATACAGGGTCATAGTGGAGTGGTACGAGACAAAGCGTGAGACGGTGTCCGAGGCGACCATCAGGGTGCACGTACATTCCGGAGACGGCAAGAGCAAGGGCAAGGGCCACTTCGAGTATACCGCGGGGATGGGGAACGGCCCCGTGAACGCGCTCGACAATGCGCTCCGGAAGGCGGTCGTGAAGTACTTTCCGCAGTTGGCCAGCGTGAAGCTTTACGACTACAAGGTGCGCGTGCTTACCGCGGGCGAAGGCACGGCGGCGCGCGTGCGCGTCCTCATAGAGTCCGGCGACGAGTCCGGCAAGTGGGGCACGGTCGGGGTATCCGAGAACATCATCGAGGCCTCATGGGAGGCGCTCGTGGACAGCATAGAGTACAAGCTGCTGAAGGAAGAATAACGTGGGCGAAAGGACGTGGGTATTAAGACGTGACACGTGTTTACTTCTCACGTCTTTATCGCACACGTGTTTATAAGAAATGGAAGAAGAAGGCATAGTGGTATCCGTCTCGGACGGGAACGCTAATGTGAGGATGATAGAGGGCGAGGGTTGTCAGGCCTGTTCCGCGGCGGGCACCTGCAAGGCCGGTGCAGGCGGGCGTGAACTCGAGGCGGTCAACAGGGCCGGGGCGAAGCCCGGCCAGCACGTCGTAATCGATATAGAGTCGGGCGCGTTTCTGAAGGCGTCCTTCATCGTATACATGGTGCCGGTGATATTCCTCTTCTTAGGGGCATATCTCGGCGACGTGGTATCAAGGGCCGTGCCGGGTGTGATGGAAGCCGAGAACTGGCAGGCGATTGGCGGCGTGCTGTTGCTGGTGCTTTCTATATTCGGCATCAGGTTGTACGACCGCAAGGTGAAAAGCACGAAGGGCCTCAGGCCCGTGGTAGTGAAAATTAAAATGTAGGGTGGGCATGGCCCACCAGCTTTCACCCTCTCCCCTCATGCCAGGGGGAATTTGAGTCGTTGGAGACCTTATCTATGAATAAGACTCTTACGTACTTGCTGTATCTGTCACTCGCATTGACCATTGCGCTCCCGGCCTGCCAGAAGAAGGCCCCCGGCGAGTTATCCCGCACGCCCGCCCAGGGCAAAGGCTCCGCGAACAACACGCTTCCCAGTTTGTCAAACCAGACCACGCTCGGCGCCGAAAACATATTCATAAGGGTTTCCCGCGAGGTGATGCCCGCGGTCGTCAACATCCAGGTCTTCCAGAAGGTCACGGCGGGCGAGGGCATGTACGGCCACGGCCAGATGCCGGACGACCAGTACCACAACCCCGGCGGGAACGGCAAACCCCACACCGAGCAGACCATGGGCTCCGGCGTCATAATCTCCGCCGACGGCTATATAATAACCAACGCGCACGTTGTCAACGATTCCACCGACATGAAGGTAACGCTCTCGGACAAGAGGGAGTTTCCGGCAAAGCTTATCGGTGCGGACACCAAGACCGATGTCGCCGTGGTCAAGGTGGACGCAAAAGGCCCGCTGCCGACAGCTCTGCTCGGTGATTCGTCGAAGCTTGAGATTGGCCAGTGGGCCATCGCTATAGGCAACCCCTTCGGGCTCGACAGGACGGTCACGGTCGGGGTAGTCTCCGGGATGGGCCGCGCGGACGTCGGGGTCGCGCAGTACGAGAACTTCATCCAGACCGATGCATCCATCAACCCCGGCAACTCCGGCGGGCCGCTTATCAACAGCCGTGGCGAGGTCATAGGCATTAACACGGTGATAATGTCCGTCGGGCAGGGGATAGGCTTCGCGATACCTATAAACATGGCCAAGGAAGTGTCGAAGTCCCTTATCGAAAAGGGCAAGGTCGTGCGCGGCTGGCTTGGGATAGGCATCCAGACCCTCACGCCTGAACTTGCCGGTGGTATGAGGCTCAAGGTCAAGTCCGGAGTACTGGTGAACAAGCTTTACAAGGGCAGCCCCGCCATGAAGGCCGGGTTCAAGGTCGGGGACGTCGTCATCGCATTCGACGGCAGGCCGGTCTCCGAATCGCGCGAACTCCAGTCCATCGTCGCCGACACGAAGGTCGGAAAGGCCGTGGACGTGAAGGTCATCCGCGACGGCTCCGGGAAGACGCTCCGGGTCCGGATAGACGAGATGGCCGATTTCGAGAACAAGGAGACGGGAGAGCAGAAGCAGGCGGAGGCATCAGAGATGCTCGGCCTGACCGTGCGCCCGTTCAACTCCCAGATGGAAGGCGCGGAATCCAAAGGGGTGGTGGTTGTCGCGGTCGAGGGCGGGAGCGGGGCCGAGAAGGCCGGGCTGACGCCGGGCGACGTGATAACCGCCATTGGCAGGGACAAGGTCGAGGGGCTTGCGGACTTCAAGAAGGCCGCCGGAAAGGCAAGGAAGGGAGATACGGCAGTGGTGCTTGTCATAAGGGCCGGGAACCCGCTTTTCATAGCTTTCAAGGACGAATAAAATTAATGTGCGAGTAATGATGCATTATTAGCAACCACACCAGGAGGGGGCACAGATGAAAGACTACGCGGTGGAGAACATGCGAAACATTGCGGTTGTCTCACACGGTGGCGCCGGAAAGACCATCCTTACCGAGGCGATGCTTTATTCGGCGAAGGCGACCGACCGTTTCGGGAGGGTGGAGGACGGCAACACCGTCACGGACTTCGAGCCCGAGGAGATTGCCCGCAGGTCGAGTATCAGTTCCGCGATGTGCTTCCTGGAGTGGAACGGCAACAAGGTCACCCTCATCGACACCCCCGGCTATATCAACTTCATAGAGGACGCAAAGGGCTGCATGCGCGCGGTAGACGGCGCGGTCGTAATATTAAGCCCGATATCCGGAATCAAGGCCGAGACCGAGAAGGTCTGGGAGTTCGCCAACGAGTTCGGCCTGCCGAGGATAATATATGTCAGCAAGATGGACAAGGACAGGGCGGACTTCAAGATGATAATGGGCGAGCTGGACAAGGGCTTCTGCAAGGAGGCTACCCCCATACAGTTACCCATAGGCGTGGAGGCGGGCTTCAAGGGTGTCGTCGACCTGCTCAAGATGAAGGCGCTGATATTCGAGGCGGACGGCTCCGGGAAGTTCAAGGAGGAGGCCATACCCGCCGACCTTCAGGCCGAGGCCGAGGAGTACAGGTCGAAGATGGTCGAGAAGGTCGCCGAGAGCGACGACACCCTGATAGAGAAATACCTTGAGAGCGGCGAACTGAGCCAGGAAGAGATAATGAAGGGCCTCCGGTCGGGCTGCATCTCAGGGAAGGTGGTGCCGGTGCTCTGCGGGGCGACCACGAAACTCATAGGCGTCACCCAGCTCTTGAACGCCGTGGAGGCGCTGATGCCGAACCCTGTGGAGAAGGCGGCCCTGACCCCGATAAAGGCTAAGGACCTGAAGACGGGCGGCGAGATAACCCTGAACCCGGACAAGTCAGAGCGGATGTCCGCGATAGTGTTCAAGACGATTGCCGACCCGTTCGCGGGCAAGCTGAGCCTGTTCAGGGTGTTCTCCGGCCAGGTCAAGTCAGACGCACCCGTATACAACGCGAACCACGAGAAAGAGGAGCGCATCGGACAGGTGTTCTACCTGATGGGCAAGAAGCAGGTGCCGGCGCAGGTCCTGAAGGCGGGCGAGATAGGCGCGGTGGCCAAGCTTAAGGACACTGTGACCGGCGACACGCTCTGCGAGAAGGCAAACGCGGTGCTGTTCGACCGGATACACTTCCAGGAGCCGGTAATGTCGTTCGCGGTCGAGCCCAAGAACAAGGGCGACGAGGACAAAATATCGCAGGGTTTAAGCCGTCTGCTTGAGGAGGACCCCACGCTCCGGTTCACGAGGGACGACGAGACCCACGAGATGATACTCTCCGGCATGGGCCAGCTACACCTGGAGGTCACGCTCGAGCGCCTCAAGCGCAAGTTCGGCACCGAGATAGTAATGAAGACCCCGAAGATACCGTACCGTGAGACCATAAAAAGCTCGGTCAAGATACAGGGCAAGTACAAGAAGCAGTCCGGGGGACGCGGCCAGTACGGCGACACCTGGATAGAGATAGAGCCGCTCCCGAGGAGCGGCGGGTTCGAGTTCGTGGACAAGATAGTAGGCGGCTCGATACCGCGCCAGTACATACCCGCGGTCGAGAAGGGCATCGTCGAGGCGATGAAGGAGGGCGTGATTGCGGGCTACCCGTTCGTGGACGTCAGGATAACGCTCTTCGACGGATCGTATCACGACGTGGACTCCTCCGAAATGGCGTTCAAGATAGCGGGCTCGATGGGGTTCAAGAAGGGCGTGATGGACTGCAAGCCGGTGCTGCTTGAGCCGATAATGGACGTGAACGTGGTCGTGCCCGAGGACACGATGGGCAACGTCATAGGAGACTTGAACTCCAGGCGCGGCAAGGTGCAGGGTATGACAACCCAGGGCAACAACCAGAAGGTGACCGCCCAGGCCCCGCTGGCCGAGATGCTGTCATACGCCCCCACGTTAAACTCCCTGACCTCCGGCCGGGGGATGTACTCGATGGCGTTTTCTCATTACGAGGAAGTCCCCGCGCACCTTTCCCAGAAGATAATAGACGAGGGCAAGGCGAAGAAGGCGGAGAAGCAGGAATAGCATTTTTCTGATAAATTACCTTGACTTTGCGGTTTCTTTTTTGTACTATGCTCACTGCTTACGCAGTGTAAAACCAAGAGGAGGAAGAGTATGACCAAGGCGGACATTGTATCCGAAGTATACGAAAAAGTCGGCCTCTCGAAGAAAGAAGCCACGGATATAGTGGAGACGGTTCTCGATACCATCAAAGACACCCTGAAGGGCGGCGAGACCGTCAAGATTGCGGGGTTCGGCAACTTCGTCATCCGCGAGAAGGGCGCAAGGAAGGGCAGGAATCCTAAAACAGGCGAAAACATTGAGATAACGCCTCGCAGGGTCGTGACCTTCAAGCCCAGCATGATATTCAAGGACTTTGTGGACAAGGGCAAGGAAGAATAAACCCGCGGTACAGCCTATGACCGGTCAGCCAAGGGCGAAGCTCTTTTACAAGATCGGGGAAGTGAGCCGGCTGGCGGGCGTGGAGCCCTACATCCTCAGGTACTGGGAGGGTGAGTTCCCTGCCCTCTCGCCCAGGAAGAACCACGGCGGCCAGAGGGTTTACCAGCAGAAGGACCTCGACCTTGTCCTCACGATAAAGAGGATGCTCCACGAGGAGGGCTACACCATAGCCGGGGCGAGGAAGGCGCTCGCCGGGGCCACGGTAAGCAGGGCCGCTGAGAAGACGGTGGGTATTGTATCTGATAGAGCACCGGAAGGATCCAAAGTCGAACTTGCTGACGCCCTGGGAAGGTTCAAGGAAGAGATAAAAGACATACTGGAATTGATAAAGTAGGTTTATGTCGGGGCGTGGCGCAGTCTGGTAGCGCACTTGTCTGGGGGGCAAGGGGTCGTCCGTTCAAATCGGATCGCCCCGACCATTATATATCTTCCCCCGCTCAAATAGTCACGCGCCTTGCGTGGCTATTTTTGTTATATCCCCTCCCCACCTGCGGGGGAGGGGCAGGGGTGGGGGCTAAACCAACAGGGCCGACACATGGGTCGGCCCCTACAAAATGTGTGAAATCTTATGCTAATCCTTGCCACTAACGACGACGGGGTATATTCGCCGGGACTTCGCACCCTGGCGAAGTCGCTCAGCGCACTTGGCGACGTGTACGTAGTCGCGCCCGACCACGAGCAGAGCGCGGTCTCGCACGCCCTGACGCTCCACAGGCCGCTCTTGGTCGAGGAGGTCAAGGAGAAGGTCTTCGCCGTCAACGGGACGCCGACCGACTGCGTCAACCTGGCCGTCAACGGACTGCTCCCGAGGAAACCCGACCTCGTGGTTTCAGGCATCAACAAGGGCGGCAACCTCGGCGACGACGTGACCTACTCCGGGACTGTGTCGGCCGCGTTCGAGGCGGCGATTATGGGCCTGCCCGCGTTTGCAGTCTCGATGGTAGCAAGGGAGGACTTTATATTCCAGACCGCCGCGGACTTCTCGGCCCGGCTTGCAGGTGTTATACTCGAAAAGGGCCTTCGTAAGGCCACCATGCTTAACGTGAACGTCCCGAACCTGCCCGCCGAAAACATCAAGGGCGTGAAGGTGACCCGCCAGGGCAAGAGGATATACGGTGGCTCGGTGCTTGAGCGCATTGACCCGCGCGGCAAGAAATACTACTGGATAGGCGGCGAGGTCGAGAACTGGGTGGTATGCCCCGACGCAGACCACGAGGCCGTGAGGCAGGGTTATATCTCCGTGACCCCGTTGAAGCTTGACCTGACCGACGACGCCGCGCTCGTCGAACTCAAATCCTGGGCCGAGCTTATAAAACATGCCTGATAACTACGACGTCATAATTGTCGGTTCCGGCCCGGCGGGAATTTTCGCCGCGCTCGAGCTGTCCGCGCACGCAAACGGCCTGAAGGTCCTTATAATCGAGAAAGGCAAGGACCTTGAGGAGCGGAACTGCCCTGCGGACGTCAAGGGCGTGCCCTGCGTCCCGTGCAAGCTCTGCTCCACGCTATGCGGCTGGGGCGGCGCGGGCGCATTCTCGGACGGGAAATTGACGTTGACCCCGGACGTCGGCGGCTTCCTCGAAGAGTATATCGGACGCGACTCGCTCGTCTCGATGATAGGGTACGTGGACGAGACGTACAAGAGGTACGGCGCGCCCGAAACGGTCTATGGCGAGGATACCGATGAGGTGGCGAGGCTCAAGGACCTTGCCGCCCGTAACGACCTCCAGCTCGTCCCCACGAAGATAAGGCACATGGGTACGGAGCGCTGTTTCACGATACTCAGGGACATCCGCGAGGAGATACTAAAAAAAGTCAAGGTGCGTTTCAATACCGCCGTGTCGAAGGTGCTCACGGACAAGTTGGGTGTCGCGGGCATAGTGACGGACAAGGGCGAGACGATAAATGCAAAATACGTGATACTCGCGCCCGGCAGGGAAGGCTCCGAGTGGCTCGCGGGCGAGGCGAAGCGGCTGAAGCTCACGACGCTCAACAACCCGGTGGACATAGGCGTGAGGGTCGAGGTACCGGCGGCGACGCTGAAGCCCCTGACCGACGCGTGTTACGAGTCCAAGCTGATATTCCACTCGAAGAAGTTCGACGACAAGGTGCGCACGTTCTGCATGAACCCATACGGAGAGGTCGTCCGGGAGTACAGCAAGGGCGTCACGACCGTGAACGGACACAGCTACGCCAAGTACCGCACGGACAACACGAACTTCGCGATACTCGCGAGCACGTATTTCACCGAGCCGTTCCATGAGCCGATAGCATACGGGCAGTACATAGCGAAGCTCGCGAACTTCCTCGGCAAGGGCGTGATGGTGCAGAGGCTCGGCGACCTCCGGCAGGGGAGGCGCTCGACGACGGAGCGGATAAAAAGGGGCCTGGTTACGCCTACGCTCAAGGACGCGACGCCGGGCGACCTCAGCTTCGTCATCCCGTACCGCTACGTGAGCGACATACTCGAGATGCTCGAGGCGATGGACAGGATATGCCCCGGCGTGAACTCGCGCCATACCCTGCTCTACGGCGTCGAGGTCAAGTTCTACTCCATGAAGCTGAAGCTCACGCCGGAGCTTATGACCGAGACGGGACGCCTCTACGCGGTCGGCGACGGGGCGGGTGTCTCGCGCGGGCTTGTGCAGGCGTCGGTGTCCGGCGTCGTCGCGGCAAGGGATATACTTAAGAACGTGCGAGGGTAATGTTATTTTAGAGACATCATCCTGAACCGGTCCGGTTCAGCCCTTGTGAGGCAGGCATTATTTAGTGAGCCATTATGATTAGCCGAAACGCTTCGGGGCTTCCCTTCGGTCAAACCCGAAGCATGGCCGCATAATGTCTCAAAAATAATGCCCGCCTCGCCGGGCTGGCCCGGAGGATTTCCGGCGAATATGATGTCTCTAAAATAACAATACCCGATGCCAACAAGGAATTCATGCAGAACCTTGATGTATTGAGAAAACGGATGGTCGAGACGCAGCTCCTCCCGAGGGGGATAAAGGACCCGCGCGTTGTCGCGGCCATGCTGAAGGTGCCGCGCCACCTGTTCGTCGAGGAGGCGCTATGGGAGCGGGCGTACGGCGACCACGCCCTCCCGATAGGCGAGGGCCAGACCATCTCCCAGCCGTACATGGTCGCAATCATGTCCGAGCTTCTCGAGTTTAAAGGCACCGAGAAGGTGCTCGAGATTGGCACCGGTTCAGGATACCAGGCCGCGGTGCTGGCAGAACTCTGCGCAAAGGTCTGCACGGTAGAGCGGATAGGCGCGCTCGCCATGCGCGCCCGGAAGGTGCTCGACTACCTGAGCTATTCAAACGTTGCCGTGAGGACGTTCGACGGGACGTACGGGTGGCGTGACGAGGCCCCGTTCGACGGGATAATAGTGACCGCCGCGTCCCCGGAGGTGCCTCAGCCGCTCTTTGAACAGTTGAAGGAGGGCGGCAGGATGCTCGTGCCCATCGGCACGCGCTGGCTTCAGACCCTTACGGTCGTGACGAAGAAGCCGGGCGGCGCGATGGAGCAGAGAAGCTCGATAGGGTGCGTATTCGTGCCTCTTCTGGGGGCGTATGGTTTCAAGATAGGAGAGGGACGGGACAATGGTTGAGTCGCTGATAAAGTATCTGGGCGCGTTCGTTATAGGCATTATTTCCGCGATGGGGTATACGGGCATAATTCTCAGCATGGCGATCGAGTCGGCGTGCATACCGCTCCCGTCCGAGATAATCATGCCCTTCTCTGGCTACCTCGCGTTCACGGGCCGGTTCGGGCTTTTCGAGGTAGGGCTTGCCGGGGCGTTCGGATGCGTGGTAGGCTCGGTCGTCGCGTATTACGTCGGCATCTACGGCGGCAGGCCGTTCATGGAGAAGTACGGCAGGTATGTCTTTGTAACCTCCAAGGAACTGGACACCGCCGACCGCTGGTTCGCGCGGTACGGGGACGCGGCGATATTCATTTCGAGGCTTCTCCCGGTCATACGCACGTTCATATCGCTTCCCGCGGGCATTGCCCGCATGGACTTCAAGAAGTTCGTCGTCTACACGTTCTTAGGTTCTTTCCCCTGGTGCCTGGGCCTTGCCTGGGTGGGGATGAAGCTCGGCGAGAACTGGGGCACGCTCGGCGCTTATTTCCACAAGTTCGACGCGGTAATCGGCGTCTTCATCGTCGCCGCAGTCGCATGGTTCCTCTGGCGGCACTGGCCGAGGAAGGCACCTGCCGGGCGGTAATAAAAGATACAAGTGGTGGGCCTTGCCCACCCTACGCGGCTTTACCAATTCAAACGGTCATAGATAAACTCTTGTCCCCGCCCGGCCCGCCAGGGCCTTATCCAGCGACTCGGGCGACGTGATTATCACTTCCCTGCCGCCGGACTTCAGGAAGTCAACCGCCGCCTCGACCTTCGGACCCATGCTCCCCGGCGGGAACTGCCCCTCGTGCAGATGCGCCTTGGCTTCAAGTAAGTCGAGTGTCGGAAGCGGCCTCTGTGTAGCCTTCCCGTAGTCCAGGTACACGCAGTCTACCGACGTCAGGATTATCAGCGTCTCGGCCTTTATCTGATGCGCGAGGACTGCGGATGCGTAGTCCTTGTCAACGACAGCCTCGACGCCTTTCAAATGCCCGTGCCTGTCCTGTACAACCGGCACACCGCCGCCGCCCGCCGCGATCACTATGTCGCCCGCATCCGCAAGCCGCTTTATCGAGTCGGCCTCGACAATCCTCAGCGGCTTCGGCGAGGGCACTACGCGCCTCCATCCACGGCCGGAGTCCTCAATTACGTCCCAGCCGCGCTCACGTTTCAATATGCCAGCTTCGGCTTCGGAGTAAAAAGGCCCTATGGGTTTTGTCGGGTGTCTGAACGCGCGGTCTTCCTTGTTCACCACGACCTGCGTGATTACGGATACCACGTTCACGCCCTTCATGTGTTTTTGGAGGTGGTTGTGGAGCGACTGCTGGAGGATGAACCCGATACCGCCTTCCGAGTCCGCGTCCGCGATATATAGCGGCATTGGCGGGACGGTGTTCCTTGCGCACTCCATCTGTATCACTATGTTGCCGACGATAGGCCCGTTGCCGTGCGTTATGACTATCGGGTGGCCCTTCCCGGCCAGCCTCGCGATGTGGGCCATGCAGGAGTCGGCGTGCGCGGACTGCTCCTCTACCGTCCCTTGTTCGTCCCTACGTATCAGAGCGTTGCCGCCTATTGCGATCACTACCGGTGGTTTCATAGTCCGCCCAGGAATTCCTTTACAATAGACGTGAGGGTATATCTGCCGAGTTCTATTATACTGTATGTCACCCTGAATGCAGGCCTGTCGATATTAACAAGGCGCACGAGGTTTACCGGCGTTGCGAATATCACCGCGTCGCAGCGAGTCGCCTTTATGGTTTCCTCCAAGTCCTTCAACTGCTCCGGGCTGTAGCCGACCGCCGGGAGCGCCTCTTTCAAGTGCGGGTACCTGGCCGGGAGGTCTTTCAGTTCGCCTTTCGCATTCGGCCACGGATTAGCAAGCCTTGCGCCAGCCTCTCTCGCCGCGACCGTGCCCGCCCCGTAGGACATCCCACCGTGCGTGAGCGTCGGCCCGTCCTCGATGACAAGGACTTTTTTACCTTTTAAAAAAGCTACAGGACGCGGGTCGGAGTCAACCGAATACATACTTACCCTCGACCCGGCGGCGATAATTCTCGCGGACGGGTTCAACTGTCGTACTGTGCGTTTTATCTCTTTTAGCCCTTCGCGAGAAGCGTCGCTTACCTTGTTGACCAGCACGACGTCCGCACGGCGCAGGTTCGTCTCGCCGGGGTGGTGTGTGTCGCACTGTCCGGGCCGGAGCGCGTCCGCGACCACTATCTCGAGGTCTGGAAATATGAACGGGAAATCGTTGTTGCCGCCGTCCCATACTATGACGTCGCCCTCTTTCTCGGCCATCTTTAAAACATCGCCGTAGTCAACACCGGCGAAGACCGTAAACCCTTTCTCGACCAGCGGCTCGTACTCTTCTCTCTCCTCGACGCTGCAAATCTGGCTGTCGAGCTCCGGCATGTCCGAGAAGCGCTGTGCCCTCTGTGCGTTCAAGTCACAGTAGGCCATCGGATGCCTGATTGCTACCGGACGGTGTCCTGAGCGCTTTAGTATATTCATCAGCTTTCTCGTCACCGGACTCTTGCCGCAGCCGGTCCTGACCGCGCATACCGAAATTACCGGCAGGCGCGACTTGAGCATCGTGCTGTCCGGGCCGAGAAGCATGAAGTCCGCCCCCGATGCGAGCGCCTCAGACGCCCTGTGCATGACGTATGAGTGCGATACGTCGCTGTACGCGAATACTACCGTGTCCGCCTTCAGACTCCGAATCAGACCCGGCAGGTCGTCCTCGTTATGTATGGGTATGCCTTTTGGGTAGAGCCTGCCGGCGAGCGACGGGGGATATATGCGGCCTGCGGTCAACGGAATCTGTGCGGCCGTGAACGCGGCCACGTGGTACTCGGGCTTGTCGCGGAAGAAGACGTTGAAGTTGTGGAAGTCGCGTCCTCCCGCGCCCATTATAATTACACGCTTCTTTTTCATGAAGGACCTGAATATCGTTACTTTCTTTTCGGGGTGAAAAGAAAGTAACCAAAGAAAAGCCATGTTTTGAATATCGGCTTTCTTTTGGTATGTTTCTTTCACCTGAAAGAAAAGTACGGTTTATTATAGTTTCCTGACTTCTCCCTCGAATATACCCAGCGCCTCGTCCATCTGTTCTTCGGACGTGATAAGTGGAGGGATGAAGCGTATGATGTTCTTCGCCGTCCCGCATTCGAGTATTATTAGCCCCTTGTCGAGGCAGGCTTCTTTAAGCCTCATTACCGCGTCCGGGTCAGGCTCGTGGCCTTTTTTAACGAACTCGACTCCTATCATGTATCCGAGGCCGCGCACGTCGCCTATCACGCCGCATTCGCGCATCAGCGCGTTCAGCCGGGTGAATACACCGGCGGATATTTTTTCGCACTTGTCGAGCAGACCTTCTTTCTTTATCGAGTCTATCGTCGCGACAGACGCCGCGCAGGAGACCGGGTTGCCGCCGAACGTCGTCCCGTGCGCGCCTTTCTCCCACCTGTCCATTATTTCTGGCGTGGAGATTATACCGGAGAGCGGCAAGCCGGATGCGATGCCCTTGGCGACGGTGATTATGTCCGGCCTGACTCCGTAGTGTTCCAGCGCGAACCACTTGCCCGTCCGTCCCATCCCGGACTGCACCTCGTCGAATATCAGCAGTATGCCCTTGTCCGTGCAGATGTCACGGAGCCTCTCCAGAAACGCCGCGGGCGGCGGCACGTATCCGCCTTCTCCGAGTACCGGCTCGATTATAACAGCCGCGACTTCTTCGGGCGGTATCTCCTGGTTGAAGAGGTAGTCCAGATATCCCAGGCAGTCCACCTCGCAGGCGCCCGGCTGTCTTCCCAGCATGCACCGGTAACAGTACGGGTAGATGGCACGGTACACCGACGGCAGGAGCGGGTGGTAGTGCGCCCTGTACTTTACCGATGACGATGTCAGGGACACCGCGCCGAGCGTCCGGCCGTGGAAGGCCCCGGTGAACGATATAATTCCCTGTCGCCCGGTGTGGTAGCGGGCGAGCTTTATCGCGCCCTCGACCGCCTCCGCGCCAGAGTTCGCGAAGAAGAACCGGTCCATACCCGGCGGCGTGATGTCTGACAGCCTTTCGACCAGGTCGTAGAGGGATTGGTAATAGAATATCGAACCCGCGTGTATGAGACTGCCGGCCTGTTTTTTTATGGCCTCGACGACGGCGGGGTGGTTATGCCCGATGTTGCAGACCGCGTGCCCGGAGGTGAAGTCCGTGTATCTCCGGCCCGATTGGTCGTATATGTATATGCCTTCGGCATGTGATACGGCGATGTCGGTCGTGAAGCCCCACGCGCCCGCGAGGTGCGTCTTTAAGTAATTCAGGTCCATGTTATCCAGCCCTTTACGGGTTACCCGCCTTGTGCGACGTATCGGGCGCGGCTACCGGCCCCGGGGACGGGTACTGGTTCTTGATTCGGCCCCGTATCACGTACACGAAGCACGTGTTGACCCCCAGGCTCAGGAGCCTCGCGTCCAGGACGGTGTTTAGATGAAGTATTGCCATAGTTGCTCCGTAACAAATCGTAAATATGACTAAGCTTGCGTCGGGGACGCACATGAAATGACAGTTTAGCTTATTTGAGCTTTTTGTAGCTTGCCACTGAAGTCCCTGTATATCACCTTCCACCGTGTGAACAGGTCGAGCGCGCCGCCCCGGCCCCCGGCCTCTTTCTTGTTGCCGTAACCGCTTCTCTTCGTCCCGCCGAACGGGAGCTGTATCTCCGCCCCGATGGTGCTCGCGTTGATGTAGACTATGCCGGTCTGGATGTCCCTCTCTGCGACCGCGCTGTTGTTCACGTCCCTGGTGTATATCGACGCGGACAGCCCGTACTCGACCCCGTTCACTATCTCTATCGCATCGGCCAGGTCTTTCGCCTTCAGTACGCTGACCACCGGGCCGAATATCTCTTCCTTCGCGATGCGCATCTCCGGCTTCACGTCTATGAATATCGTCGGCTCCATGAAGTATCCGTATGCGAGGTCCCCGTGGTTTGCGTGGTGCCCGCCCGTCACGAGGTTTGCACCTTCCGAGATGCCGACCTGGACGTAGTGCTGTACCTTTTTCAGTTGCTCGTCGCCGACCAGCGGCCCGACGTCGGTCGTGGGCAGAAGCCCGTCCCCGAGCCTAAGCCGTTTCGCCCGCTCGACGAACCTGTCTATGAACTCGCCGTATACGGATTCATGCACGACCACCCTCGAAGCCGCTGTGCAGCGCTGTCCGGCTGTGCCGAACCCGCCCCATACCGCGCCTTCTATTGCAAGCTCGATGTCCGCGTCGTCCATGACGATTATTGCGTTCTTGCCGCCCATCTCGCATGCGCAGTCCTTGCCGGTAAGGCTGCACTGGCCCGCGAGCTTCATCCCGACCGCGGACGAGCCGGTGAACGACAGCCCGTCTATCCCGGGGTGCGTCGCCAGGTATTCGCCGACCTCGCCGCCCGGCCCGTTTACGAGGTTCAGTACACCCTTCGGGAGCCCCGCCTCTGCGAGTATCCGGACGAACTCTGTCGCGCAGACCGGGGTGAGGCTGCTCGGCTTGAAGACCACCGTGTTGCCGGCGACTATGGCCGGGAGTATTTTCCAGGACGGTATCGCGATGGGGAAGTTCCAGGGCGTGATGAGCCCGAATACGCCTATCGGGACGCGTATGGACTTTGCGTCCTTGTCGGGAAGCTCGGAGGGTACGGTCTCGCCGGAGAGCCTCCGGCCCTCGCCCGCCATGTAATAGGCCATGTCAATGGCCTCCTGCACGTCGCCCAGGCCTTCCGGCAGGACCTTGCCCATCTCCCTCGTCACAAGCGCGCCAAGCCTTTGTTTTTCCTTGACAAGCATCTCCGCCGCACGGAAGATGATTTCGCCCCGTTTGGGAGCGGGGGTAAGCCGCCAGGCCTTGTACGCCTCCATGGCCGCGGAAACGGCCTTGTCCACGTCCGCCTTCGCGCCCTTTGCGACGACGCCTATGATGTCGCGCCGGTTGGCCGGGTTTATGCTCTCGAAGACCTTGCCGTCCTCGGCCTCGACCCACCTGCCTTTTATGTAGTTTTTTACGGTTTCAGCAGTCATCACGCCAGCCATAAGCATCACCCCCTAAGATAAATATAACAAATAAATAGCGAAAAAACGGGTGCCACAAGAAAAATCGAGCTTTTTTATGCCCACGGTTCTGTGATATAGTAAAACGCTTGGAAATTAAGGGAGAGGGATTGCAGGGTGAGGGCTGAAAGGAGTGCCATGAAGGTCACGATACTCGGATGCGGGACGTCGTTCGGGGTCCCGATGATTGCGTGCAAGTGCCCGGTCTGCTTCTCCGGCGACCCGAAGAACAAGAGGACGCGTTCATCCATACTCGTCACCGTCGAGGGCAGGAACATCCTCGTAGACACGACGACCGACCTCCGCGCACAGGCCATCGCAAACGGCATCGAGCACGTCGACGCCGTCCTTTACACACACCCGCATGCCGAGCACATACACGGTATAGACGAGCTTAGGCGTTTCAACTGGCTCCAGGGTACATCCATCCCGTGTTACGGGAGCGAAGAAACGCTCGGGCGCATCACAAAGATATTCGAATACATATTCGTCAACCCCGGCAAACCCGGCTGGCAGCCGAACCTGACTACACATCCGGTCGAGGAGCCTTTTGAGCTTTTCGGCCTCACGGTAACGCCGGTCGAGGTCATGCACGGTACCCTGCCGATTTTCGGGTACAGGTTCGGGGACTTCGCGTACGTCACGGACTTCAGCGAGATACCTGAGGAGTCGGAGGACCTTCTGCGCGGGGTCAAGGTTATGGTGCTGGAGGCGCTACGCCACGACCCGCACCCGGCGCACGTCTCGCTCTCCCAGGCGCTCGAGGTCGTGTCGAGGCTGAAGCCCGGCCGGGCGATACTCACCCACATGGCGCACCAGTTCGATTATACGGAGATAATGGCCGGCCTGCCCGCAGGGGTGGAACTGGCTTTTGACGGGATGACAATCGAGATATAAAACATGCGGTAACTCCCTCACCCCCAATCCCCCTCTCCCGTGAGGCGAGGGGGTTATATATGTCCCTCTCCTTGCGGGAGAGGGACTATAGGGTGAGGGGCAACTACTGTTTAAGAGGAGGTCACGATGCCCGAAATAAATCAGGACAGGCTGATAAGCATGGCGGCGGGGTTCCAGTACTCGAAGATGCTCCTTGCCGCGAACGAGCTCGGCATATTCCGCGAGTTAGGCGGGAAGTCGAGGACGGCGGCCGAGGTCGCAACCGCGCTCAGGCTCGACCCGGAGGCCGCGGGCATACTGATGGGCGGGCTGGTCGGGCTGGGGCTTCTGACCTGCAAGGCGGGACGTTACGCAAACGCGCCGGACGTGAAGAAATACCTGACCGCCGAGGGCGACGGGAGCATGGTCTGCATCACGCGCCACATGAACCACCTCTACGGCAACTGGGGGAGCCTGGATGAGATAGTCAGGAAGGGCCGACCGAAGAGGCGCGGGCCGAGGGCGTTGTTGGACGACAGGAAGCACAACCGCGACTTCATATGCGGGATGTTCGAGATTGGCATGGGCACGGCGAAATTACTGGCGCAGAACATCGACCTGAAGGGCGTGAAGAAGATGGCCGACATAGGCGGCGGCCCGGCCCAGTACCCGATAGCGTTTTCTCAGGTCAACCCGGAGACGCAGTTCGTCGTCGCCGATTTGCCGAACACGCTTAAGGTCGCGCGCGAGTACGTGAAGAAGTTCGGCCTTACAAAGCGGATAAAGCTCATGGAATGCGCCTTCTTCGACGTGAAGGATTTGGGGATAGGCGAAGACTACGACATGGCGCTTCTCTCCCAGGTACTGCACGCGGAGGACGACAGGAAGTGCGCCGAGCTGATAAAGAAGACGTACAGGATACTTAAGCCCGGCGGCAGGCTGGTAATAAACGAGAACGCGCTGAACGAGGACCGGGTAAGCCCGCCGCCCCCGCTAATCTTCGCCGTGAACATGCTGGTCGGTACATCGGGCAGGACGTTTACCGTCAAGGAGATGTCGCGCTGGCTGAAGGACGCGGGCTTCAAGGCAATAAAGTCCAGGCGTCTGCACGAGCGGTCGGTAATCATTGAGGCGGAGAAGTAAAAAGCCCTCACCCCTGTGTCCCCTCTCCCGGAGGGCGAGGGGAATAAATAATTCCCTCTCCTTGCGGGAGAGGGATTAAGGGTGAGGGGGTTCATCGAGAATGATTGCTTGAAGAGAGTTGAGTTATGGACGACAAAATGAGCCGCACACGCCACATGCAGGCGGACGACAAGAAGTACCTCTGGCACCCGTTCACTCAGATGAGGGACTGGGTCGCTGAGGAGCCGCTTGTTATCGAGCGCGGCAGGGGCTCGTACCTCTATGACACGCTCGGCAACAGGTACATAGACGGCGTCTCGTCGCTCTGGGTGAACGTGCACGGACACAGGAAGCGAGAGGTTGACAACGCGGTGATACGGCAGGTGCGGACGCTCGCGCACTCTACCTTTCTCGGACTTACGCACCCGACGGCGATAGAGCTTGCGAAGCGGCTCGTCAAGGTTACACCTAAGGGGCTCGACCGCGTGTTCTACTCGGACTCCGGCTCGACAGCGGTCGAGATCGCCCTCAAGATGGCGTTCCAGTACTGGCGGCACCAGGGCGACGACGAAAGGACGAAGTATCTCTGCCTGAAGGAGGCGTACCACGGAGACACCATCGGCTCTGTGAGCGTCGGCGGGATGGACCTCTTCCACGAGGCGTTCGGCCCACTGCTCTTCGAGACCGTGAAGGCCCCGGCCCCGTACTGCTACCGATGCGAGCTTGGGCTTATCAGTCCCAAGTGCAAGCTTGCCTGTGCGGACAGGCTCGGCGAATTGATGAAGAAGCACGCAGGCGAGGTCGCGGCAATGGTAATCGAGCCGGTGGTGCAGGGCGCGGCTGGGATGATAACCCACCCAAAGGGGTATCTCAAGCGCGTGCGCGAACTGTGCGACCGGCACGGCATATTCATGATAGCCGACGAGGTTGCTACGGGATTCGGCAGGACAGGCAGGATGTTCGCGTGCGAGCATGAGGGCGTCTCGCCGGACATCATGTGCCTCGCGAAAGGCATAACCGGCGGCTACCTGCCGCTTGCCGCGACGCTCACGACCTCGAAGATATATGACGGCTTCCTCGGCGAGTACGGCGAGTTCAAGACCTTCTTCCACGGGCATACCTATACCGGCAACCCGCTTGCCTGCGCCGCGGCCTTGGCCAGCCTGGATATATTTGCCAAGGAAAAGACGCTGGAGATGCTTAAAGGCAAGACGGCGCTGTTGAGCGAAATGCTTGAGAAGGTATATGCGCTTCCCCATGTCGGGGACGTGCGGCAGAGGGGCTTCATGGTCGGCATCGAGCTTGTCCGGGACAAGGCGACACGCGAGCCTTATCCGCTTTCGGAGAAGCGCGGTATTCTGGTTACTCAGGCGGCGCGCGATATGGGCGTGATTATCCGCCCGCTCGGGAACGTGATAGTCCTCATGCCGCCTCTGTCCATTAGCGAGGCGGAGTTGAAGAAGCTGGTGGGGGTTGTGCTTAAGGCGATAAAGAAGGTGACGGGGGAGTAATCCAGCCGCTATCACTCAAAAAACGGGTTCTCCCTCTTCTCGAAACCAATCTCTGTCTCGTCCCCGTGCCCGGAGTAAACCTTTGTATGGTCGGGCAGGCGGCCAAGCTTCTGCTTGAGCGAGTGGAGTATGGTCTTCTGGTCCCCGCCCGGCAGGTCTGTCCGCCCTATCGAGCCCCAGAACAGCGTGTCCCCGGTGAATACGACGTGCTCGGCCGGCATGTAGAGGCTTATCCCGCCCTGCGTGTGGCCCGGCGTATCTATGACCTTCATCTCGATCGTCCCGACCTTGACGACGTCGCCCTCCTTGATAAACTTGTCCGGCTTCGGGGCAGGGTTGACCTTCATCCCGAAGAGCGCGGCCTGGGCCTGGGTGTTCATCAGGAGCGTCGCGTCCTTCTCGTGCACCAGCACCTGCGCACTGGTTGTGTGCTGTAGCTCCTTAGCCGCGCCGGAGTGGTCGAAGTGCGCGTGCGTCAGGATTATGTACTTGAGCTTAAGCCCCTTCTTGTTAAGGGTAGCGACGATACGCCCGGCCTCGTCGCCTGGGTCTATCACCGCGGCCTCGTGCGTGGCCTCGCACCCGACGATGTAGCAGTTCACGGCCAGTGCGCCGACTACCAGTGTTTCGAGTATCAAAACAACCTCCGTAACGGTATCTTAATGTTATCCCCTCCCTTGACGGGAGGGGTTGGGGGAGGGTGATAGGCGGTCATTGTCACCCCTCGTTTAACGTGCCGCCAGCTTCTTCTTCAGCATGTTCAGCAGGAACGTGAGTTCTTCGCACTTAAGAAGATACTGGACGATGAAATATGTCGCAAGACCGCAGAATATGCTTGAGCCGACGACGAGCGACTTCTGGAGCAGGTGGCCGGACATCGGCCAGATGTCGCTGATGGAGAGGTAATAGCATACGACCCCCATCACGGCGGATGCGACGGCGGACTTCAAGGCCGAGTACACCACCTTACGTGCGCCAATCTTGCCCATCCTCCTCCTGAAAAGGTACAGCAGGAGCGTCATGTTGACCGCGGACGCAGTCGCGGTCGCAAGCGCGAGCCCGCCGTGCCTCATGCTTCGCATGAGCAGGAGGCTTAAGACCACGTTGGTGAATACGGATACGAATGCGCCCATCACGGGTGTGCGGGTGTCCTGGAGCGAATAGAACGCCGCGTTAACCACCCTCACGCCGGAGTATGCGCAGAGCCCGAGCGAGAAGAATAGCAGGGCGTATGCAGTGCCCTGCGTGTCTGCATATGTGAACGTGCCCCTTTGGAGAAGCAGGCTCGTTATGGGTATGCGGAGCACTATAAGCCCGACCATCGCCGGGAGCATCAGGAAGAATATGTACCGGAACCCGAAGGCGAGCGTGTCCTTGAGGGCTTCGTTGTCGCCGACTGCGGCGTAGCGCGACATGCTGGGCAGTGTTGCCATAGCAATCGAGACCCCGAATATGCCATGCGGGAACTGGTAGAGGTACATCGCGTAATACAGGTACGATACGCTTCCTTCGGGGAGGTACGCGGCGATTATGCTGCTGATGAAGATGTTTATCTGCGTCGCCGCCTGGCTCCCGACGACAGGTATCGTCAGCCTGCCGACCTTCTTCACCCCTTCGTGCGCGGGCTTGAATATGAAAAAGAAGCCCATGCCTTTTTTCTTGAGGGGAGGTAGCTGTATGAGAAGCTGGAGCAGGCCGCCGAATACGACGCCAATGGCAAGACCGGCTATAGGGTTCGACATCATGGGCGAGACGAATAGCGCAAAGCCTATCATCGAGAGGTTTAGCATGACGGGTGCGAGCGCGGGTGAGGCAAACGACCCCATAGAGTTCAGCACGCCCATCGTCACGGCGGACAGCCCGACGAAGAAGATGTACGGGAACATTATCCTGGTGAGGTATACGGTCAGTTCGAACTTTTCGGGGAACCGCACCCAGCCGTGCGCGATAACGCTGACGAGCTGGGGCGTAAGCGCGACGCCTAACAGCACTACGCCGGCAAGGATGAACATCAGGATGTAGAATACCGCGCTCGCAAGCTCCCTGGCCTCTTTATGTGACTTCGTGTGGAGGTATTCCGTGAAGACCGGGATGAAGGCGGCGGACATCGAGCCCTCGGCGAGCAGTTCCCTGAGGATGTTGCTTATGCGGAACGCCTGGAAAAATGCGTCGGCTACCATGCCCGCGCCGAATATCCTGGCGATAACCATCACCCGCACGAAACCGAGCACGCGCGAGACGGAGGTCATGACGCTCATCGTCCCGACCGCTTTCGTCAGTTTGGCGTGTTCGCTCATTTACCCCCGCCGGGCCTGGGTATGGGTATCGTGGGCAGGTTTATCGTGAATCGGCTGCCTTCGCCGGGCACGCTTTCGACAGTTATCTCGCCTGCGTGCGCCTCGACTATCGCCTTCGCGATATACAGCCCGAGGCCCAGGCCCTGTTGCGACCCTGCACCTCTCGCTCTTTTGTACTTGTTGAAAAGCTGGCAAAGCTCGTCCGCCGGTATCCCGGTCCCCGTGTCCTCGACGGTCAGGAAGGCCCCTTTTTCACCCACGCCCGTGCGTATCGTGACGGAACCGTCCGGGCGCGTGTACTTTATCGCGTTCGATACGAGGTTCGAAAACGCACGGTCCAACTGTACCTTATCCGCCATGACAGGCGGTATCCCGGAGCCCTTCTCCAGGCGGAAATGAATATTTTTCTTGTGCATCTGGGGCGTGAAGAACGGGACCTCGTCGTCCACGAACTCGTTTACGTCGAGCGGCTTCATGTTCAGTACCAGCTTGCCGGCCTCGATTGCCGACGACGCGAGGTAGTTGTCCACGAGAGAGAGTATTTTGTAGCCGCTTGCGTGTATGCTGGTTATGGCCATGTTCAGGTCGTCCCCGCTGTCGGAGATGGTGCCGTTCAAGAGCATCTCCGAGTACGTGATGACCGTGGAGAGCGGCGACTTGATGTCGTGGGTTATCATCGCGGTGAACTCGGCCTTCTGCTTTTCGAGCTTGGTGAGCTCGTCGTTGGTCCTTGTCAGCACCTCGTTGGCCTTGGTAATCTCGGACTGCTTCGCGGCAAGCTCGCGGTTTTTCTCCGTCAGTTCCCCGGTATACTCCTTTATCTGGTTGTCCCTGACCTCAAGGGTCTCGGCCATATGGTTGAACGACCTGGCAAGCTCGCCTATCTCGTCGGACGCCGGGGTCTCTATGCGCATGTTGAAGCTTCCGGCGCCTATCCGGGCTGCGCCTTCCTTAAGCGCCAGGATAGGTTTCACTATGTAGTTTGCAAGCTGCGTGGAGATTATAAACACGACTACGGATGTAAGGAGCAGTATAATCGTGTATTTCTCGAGCAGTGTCTTGAGGGTGGCGTAAAGCTCCGACTGGGGGTATGTGACCGCGATAGACCAGCCGTGTCCCATGTAGTTCTGGAACCCCTTGCAGGGGGCGTATGCCGCGGTCTTGGCCTTCCCTTCGTAAGAGTAGGTCGCCGTGCCCGAATGTCCGGACACCATCTCCTCGGCCATCATGGACATCCCCGTGCCGGGGTTTTTGAGGAGGTCTTCCGCAAGTATCTTGTCTTTCGAGGGATGGCTGATTATCACGCCGTCCTTGTTTAACATGAATGCATAGCCGGACAGCCCGCTTTTTTTGTTTTCCTTGCTTATCTGGTCTACGATGTCCCAGAGGTAGTCGAGGTCCAGGTTTGTCGTTATAATGCTCACGACGCGCCCTTTGTTGTCGAAAACGGGCGCGGCGAAGGCCATCGTCGGTTTTTCCGTGAGGGTGGAGAGGTACATGTCGGACGATATCACCTCGCCGTTCATGGCCGGAAGGTACCAGCTTTTGTTATAGCCGTCGTCGGACTGTTTCTTTTCGGGCATCTTTACGTCTTCGACGTTTATTATGCTGATATGGTCATAATACGGGTAAATAGTAAGGTACTTGGAGAGTATCTTATTCTGGTTGCTGGTCGTGGTCTTGAGGCCGTAAAGCGAGTAGTGGAGCGCTATCGCCCTCGTGTCGCTCATCCGGGCGGAAAGGAAGCGGTCCACCTTGTCCGCGAGTTCGGAGGATATGACGGAGAGGTTATTCTCGACCTGTTCCCTGAGCGCTTCCTTTTTCGACTGGTAGGAGATGAACCCCACCAGCACGATCCCGGAGATGTTCATGGCCAGGAACAGGACGAAAAGCTTTAACTTTATGTTTTTTCTGATGGCGCTAAACATAAATTAACCTTGACAATCAGCCCGGTTTATGATAAAAAAACTGCTTTAAACATCACTTCAGGAGGTTATTAAGTTGGCACATCACAAGTCCGCAATCAAGAGGCACAAGCAGTCTCTCGCCAAGAGGGAGAGCAACCGCGTCGCCAAGTCCACGCTCAGGACGGTCATAAAGAAGTTCGACGCCGCCCTGGTGAAAGGCCCGGCCGAGGCCAAGGAGGTCTTCTCGGAGGCCCTGCACGCTATATCCAAGACTGCGTCCAGGGGCATCATCCACAAGAAGAACGCCTCCCGCAAGATTTCCCGTCTTTCCAAAAAGCTTCATAAGGCATCCACCGCGGTCCAGGGGGCATAAACCCCCTCGGGCCACGCCCTTTCCCCAGGCTTAGAATGCACCGGACCCTGCGAGCGCAAGCACAAGGCGTTCCATCACAAGCCTTGGGGAGAGCGCGGAGCCTTTGAGCGCCATGTCCGCCTTCCAGAACAGGTGGAACGCATCCCTCAGCTCTTCCTTGCTTGCCCTCGATACCTGGCTCAAAAAAGACTTCTTGTTCATGAAGTTGAGCCTGAATGCGCGGGCGAGCTGCTCGTCGGTGTCCCCGGCCTCTCTTCTCTCCTTCGCGCCGAGCAGACGCCGCCAGTGGCCCACCATCATCCCGAGGACCATCAACGGCGGTTCTCCCTCACGTAGGAGCCTCGACAGCGTCTCTACGGCCTCGCCGGGCCTCATGCCCGCGGTCGCGTCTATCAGGTCGAAGACAACCGGCATCCCGAAGTCCCCGACAGATTCCTTAACGTCCTCGTAGGTGACCGTTTTCCTTTGGCCGAGGAAGTTGAATACCTTGTTCAGCTCCGCCTCGATGAGCGCGAGGTTGCCGCCGAGCACGTCTTTTAAGTAAGACGCGGCGTCTTCTTCAACGGCATATCCGGCCTCTTTCGCGAGTATCTTAATCCAGCGTGACAGCTCCGAGTCGAGCGGGCGGTAGAAATGGACGGAGACGCCTTTCCCGGATACGGCGCGTGAAAGTTTCTCCTCCTTGCCCCTCTCCGCCCCTTCCGCGACCAGGACGAGTACAGTGTCGGGCGAGGGCGACTCGAGATACCTGACAAGCGGCTCGATGTCTTTCATCTTGTCGGCCTCCTTGAGGACGACAACCCGCCTTTCTGCAAGCATCGGCAGCGTGGACGCCTGAGAGGCCACGTCATCCGCCTTCGAGTCCTTCGCGTAGAACACGTCTAAGTTGAAGTCCCTGGGAGCCCCTGCGAGCGCCTTGTCGACTATCCTGGCCAGGGCGCGGTCTATGAAATACCCCTCGTCCCCTGCGAGAAGATATGCCGGGGCCAGAGGGCCCTTTTCTATCTGTGTGAAAAGCTCGTGTGGTTTGGTAACAGCCATGTCAGAACGTATCCAACACCTTGATTATGAACTCTTCCGCGAAATATTTGGACGCCTTCTTCACGGCCTCGCTTTTTCTTATCTTGCTCTTCGTGATATCCTCGGTTACCCGGTAGTCCGCGAAGGTCTCGATGGAAGGGTCCTTCCATATCACCTTGCCAGTCTTGATGTCGGTCAGCTTGACATCGGACTTTATCCTGACGCGGTATTCGAGTATCCTCTCCTGGGCGTCGTAAGACAGGGGCTGGAGGTCGAACTGGGTAACGCGCCCGGACACGGCGAGGTCTGCGTTAGCCGCGTCTGTCAGCACCCAGCGTCCGTCTTGCTCTATCTCGTCTTTAAGGGCCGAGGTCAACTCCCTCTCGATGAGCGGCTCGAAGGTGTCGTTGACGAACATCGGGACCGACACCCTGTACGCGCCGTCCGCCGGCCCCGCCTGGCTGCCAGTCTTCGCCAGCGTGTAGCCGCAGGAGGGGAGGAGGGACGCTATCGCGAACAATATCAGAAGCCGTTTGAGTATTGCCATTATGTTTAAATCCCACTTGCATTAAAATTGTGTCATTGCGAGGAGCGTTAGCGACGCGGCAATCTCAGGTTATAAAGAACGGAGATTGCCACGCTTCGCTCGCAATGACAAACTTGATCAGCTCCTACACCACTATGTTCACAAGCTTGCCCGGCACGTATATCACTTTCTTCGGAGTCTTGCCTTCCGTGAACTGCGCGACCTTTTCGAGCTTCAGGGCCGCGGCCTTGATGTCTTCTTCCACGGCGTCCACGGCCACGGTAAGCCTGTCCCTAAGCTTCCCGTTTACCTGCACGACTACGAGTATCTCCTCGGCCTTGATAAGCTCCGGGTCGTATTCCGGCCAGGGCGTGTTCTCGATGTGTTCGCCTTTTCCTGCCGCCTCCCATAGCTCGGAGCATATGTGCGGGGCGAACGGCCCCAGGAGCAGTATCACGGACAGGACGGCCTCCTGGATGGCGCGCACCGAATGCGGGTCTCCTTTGTCTATGTCGTACTGGTAGAGCGCGTTGACAAGCTCCATCACGGACGCTATCGCCGTGTTGAAGTGGAACCTGTCCTCGATGTCGTCCGTCACCTTTTTTATCGTCTTATGGGTGATGCGCCTCAGTTCCCTCGCCTTGGCAGGCGCTTCTCCCGGGGCGTCGCCCGTCTTCTTTTTAATCACGTCCAGGTTTTCCCGGACGAGCCTCCATACGCGGGCCAGGAACCTGAACGACCCGTCCACCCCCTGGTCCGACCATTCGAGGTCGCGCTCGGGAGGGGAGGCGAAGAGCGAGAAGAGCCGCGCCGTGTCCGCGCCGTACTCGTTTATGAGCTTGTCCGGGTCTACGACGTTGCCCTTGGACTTGGACATCTTTGCCCCATCTTTTATGACCATCCCCTGCGTCAGCAGGTTCTTGAAAGGCTCGTCGGCTCCGGTCAGCCCGAGGTCCCTGAGAACCTTGGTGAAGAACCGCGAGTACAGCAGGTGGAGCACTGCGTGCTCTATCCCGCCGATGTACTGGTCCACAGACATCCAGTAGTCCGAGCCTACCCTCGTGAACGGAGCATTGCCGTCCAACCCGCAGTAGCGGAGGAAGTACCAGGACGAGTCGACGAACGTGTCCATCGTGTCCGTCTCACGCGCCGCGTCTCGGCCGCATTTCGGGCACTTCACCGACAGGAAGTCCTTCGAGGTGGTGAGGGGGGATGCCCCGACTCCGGTGAACACCACGTCGGTCGGAAGCACCACGGGCAGGTCCTCTTCGGGGACTGGCACGGGACCGCAGGTATCGCAGTAGATTATGGGTATGGGCGTGCCCCAGTAGCGCTGCCGTGATATGCCCCAGTCGCGCAGGCGGTAGTTCACGGTCTTCTTGCCGATGCCCTTGCCGTCAAGGTAGTCCGCGACCTTCTCCTTGCCCATGCCCGAAGGCGTGCCGTCGAACTCCCCCGATGCCGTCATCACTCCTTCGTCCACGTAGGCCGCTTCCATCGTATCAGGCTTGAGCGTCACGTCCGGCGGGTTGATGACAACCTTGACCGGCAGGTTGTACTTGCGTGCGAACTCGAAGTCTCTCTGGTCGTGCGCGGGCACGGCCATGACCGCGCCGGTGCCGTACTCGGCCAGGACGAAGTTTGCCGCCCAGACGGGTATCGAGGCGCCCGTGACCGGGTTTGTTGCGTACGCCCCGGTGAATACGCCTTCCTTCACGCCGGTCTCGGCGGTGCGTTCTATCTTGCTCTCGTGCGCCACCTTCTCGACGAATGCGCGGACAGACTTCTCCTCCGGCCTGCCTGCTATCAGCTTCTCGACTATCGGGCTTTCCGGGGCGACCGACATGAACGTCGCGCCGTAGAGAGTATCCGCCCGCGTGGTGAACACGGTTATCTTGTCCAGACCGGGCACGTCCTTGACCGGGAAGTCTATCTCGCACCCGGTTGACTTGCCTATCCAGTTCCTCTGCATCGTGAGGACGCGCTCCGGCCAGCCGGGGAGCTTGTCCAGGTGTTCCAGCAGTTCTTCCGCATATGCGGTTATCTTGAAGAACCACTGCTGCATCTCCTTTTGTACGACCTCGGACTCGCAGCGCCAGCACCTTCCGTCCTCGACCTGCTCGTTGGCGAGCACCGTGGCGCATGAGCCGCACCAGTTGACGTAGGACTTCTTCTTGTAGGCGATGCCTTTTTCGAACATGCGCACGAAGAACAACTGGTTCCAGCGGTAGTATTCCGGCAGGCAGGTGGCCACCTCGCGGTCCCAGTCGTACGACAGCCCCATCTTCTTCAACTGACCGCGCATGTAGTCTATGTTTTCCAGCGTCCATTTGTTGGGGTGTATGCCGTGCTTTATCGCGGCGTTCTCGGCCGGCATGCCGAACGAGTCCCAGCCCATCGGGTGCAAGACGTTGTAGCCCTGCATCCTCTTGTAGCGCGCCACCACGTCGCCGATGGAATAGTTCCTGACGTGGCCCATGTGTATCTTGCCAGAGGGGTAGGGGAACATCTCGAGTACGTAGTACTTGCGGGCGGACGGGTCCTCCGTAGCCTTGAACGGCTTGTCGTCCTCCCACCGCTTCTGCCACCTGGTCTCGACCGTCTTGGGGTAGTATTTGTCTTCCATTTATGTAAAACGCCTCCGGTACTCGAAAATATAATCATTACAAACGTAATAAACTACCACAAACCGTGTCTGGTTTTCAAGGTAAAACCGTCCCGAACCGCCGATTATAAAAGCGTTCTTCGATTGTTAAAGAGAATTAACCGTGCCTATTAAGTATTGGACTTGACCCTTTTCCGGAGCCAATACACTATTACGCAAATATTTGCACATTAATTAGGCAATCGCTATTGACAGGTGAGGGGTGGTTGGAATATAGTTTGAATAACTCCTGCATACGCAGAACATCGCGTTCGTATCTTGAAATGTAGGGGAGCCCCTCCGCGGGCTCCCGTCGGTTGTCATTAAATTCCGGGGAACCAAAGCCGCTGGGTCCCTGCTTTCGCAGGGATGACAAATATCGGTGGGCCGTGCCCACCCTACTGGGCTGGGCCCCGTGTCAGGCACGGGGTGACAATAAAAATGCAAAGGGCCGACACATCGGTCGGCCCCTACATCGGAAGAAGAATAGGCGACCGCATGCCCCCAAAGATATTAATAGTAGACGACGACGAGTCGATACGCTTCGTGCTCAAGAAGGCCCTTGGTAAGGAGGGCTACGAGATAGTCGAGGCGAAGGACGGCGCGTCCGGCCTCGCCTCGCTCAAGACCGGCGAGTACCCGCTCGCCATTATGGACATCAGGATGCCGGTGATGGACGGGCTCGCGGTGCTCTCCCAGATGAAGCAGGCGGGTGTGGATACCTACGTGATAATGATGACGGCGCAGGGCACGATGCGGACCGCCATCGAGGCCATGAAGCTCGGCGCATTCGACTACATTACGAAGCCCTTCGATGTGGACGAGGTCCTGCTGCTGGTGCAGAGGGCGCTCGGCAACCGTGCGATGGCCGCCGAGGTAGAGAACTTGAAGGCGTCTCTCAGGGAGCGCTACGAGGTAGGCCAGATTGTCGGCCAGTCCCAGGCGATGCGCGAGATATTCAAGGACGTGGGCCGCGTGGCCGGGACGGACGTCACCGTGCTCATCACGGGCGAGTCCGGCACCGGCAAGGAGCTGATAGCGCGCGCGATACACGCGCATTCCGCGAGGGTAGGCGGGCCATTTGTCGTCGTCAACTCCGCCGCCATACCGAACGAGCTTATGGAGTCCGAGCTTTTCGGGCACGAGAAGGGCGCGTTCACCGGGGCCGCGAGCAGGAAGATAGGCAAGTTCGAGCAGGCCGCGGGCGGGACGCTCTTCTTGGACGAGATAGGCGACATGGACCTGAACCTCCAGGCGAAGCTTCTCCGCGCGCTCCAGGAAAAGGAGTTCGAGCGGGTAGGCGGCAACCAGACGATAAAATCGGACGCGAGGATAATAGCCGCGACGCACAGGGACTTGGACGAGGCGGTGCGGGAGGCCAAGTTCAGGGAGGACCTCTACTACCGCCTGAACGTGGTGGTGCTGCACCTGCCGCCGCTCAGGGAGCGCCGCGAGGACATACACGCCCTGGCGGAGCACTTCCTGGACAAGATAGCGCAGGAGCTCGGCGCGCCGAAGAAGAGCATAACCCCAAAGGCGCTCAAGAGGTTGACCGACTACGACTGGCCGGGCAACGTGCGCGAGCTCGAGAACTGCATCAAGCGCGCGGTGGTGCTGTCGAGCTCGACAGCCATACTGCCGGAGGACGTCGAGGTGTTGATGAAGGGCGGGAAGAACGGCGCGCGCGCGCCTGAGGACCTCACGCTCGAAGGCCTGTTGGATGACAGGATAAGGTGCTTCATGAAGAAGACCGGTAAGCTCGGGACGGGCGACCTCTACAGCTCGGTCGTCGCGCTGGTGGAGAAGCCGCTGATAACAGGCGCGCTCGCGGAGACCGGCAACAACCAGGTCAAGGCGGCCGAACTGCTCGGCATAAACAGGAACACCCTGAGGAAGAAGATAGCCGAACTCGGCATCCCTCTTTTAAAAGGCGGCGGCGTATCCGGGAAACCTTCCGCAAAAAAATAGGAGGTGTTCAAAAAAGCCTTGACAAACGGGCACCCGTGATAGATACTTCATAAAGTTTATATGCATCGGGTTAACAGGTGGAAGTCACTTTCTACACGAAAGGAGGAATGACTTTGACAAAGGCAGAAATGGTTGACAAGATGGCAGAGGCTGCTGACATCAGCAAGGTCGCAGCAGGTAAGGCACTGGCCGCCGCCCTCGACGGGATAAAGGCCTCCCTCAAGAAGGGACAGAAGGTCTCCCTGGTTGGTTTTGGTACGTTCTCCATAACCAAGCGCAAGGCGAGGAAAGGCAGGAACCCCAAGACCGGTGAGGCGATCAAGATAGCCGCCGCTAAGGTACCCAAGTTCTCCGCCGGTAAAGACCTCAAGACCGCAGTGAAGTAAGGTCTTTAAAAAAGTTTTAGGAAATACAAGGGGGCCATCGCAAGATGGCCCCTGTTTTGTTTATAAGAACAATAAAAAAAGCCCCCTCCGTTTCCGGAGGGGGCTTTTGACGTCATAACGCAATGCTTACTTCTTTACCGCCGGCGCGGGCGTGGCCGCGGCTGTCGCCTTGGGCATGCCTTCGAGTATCGTCAGGCCCTTCAGGAGGTCCTTGGCCCTCTGGAGCTGGTAGTCGTCCTCCTCGCTCTTCTCGGACATCTCGTCGGGTATCTGCATGTTGTCCGGGACTTCCTTTATCTTGGGCTCCTTGGGCTTGCCCTTCTCCGGCTTGACGCTGATGCCCTTCTCGGAGTCCTTGTCGGTGTCCTTGTCCTTGACCGTCTCGTTGTCTAAGTGGTGGTCGAGGTCCCTCTCCCTCAGCAGGTGCGGGAAGTCGGTCGGCCTGGTCTTGCCTGAGTCGGACTCCGGCTGCTTGACCTCTATGTCAGGCTTGATGCCGGTATTCTGTATCGAGCGGTCCTTCGGGGTGTAGTACTTGGCCGTGGTCAGCCTGAGGCCGGAGCCGTCTGACAGCCCTATTACGGTCTGCACGGAGCCCTTGCCGAAGGTCTGCGTCCCCATCACTACCGCGCGTCCCCAGTCCTGGAGCGCGCCCGCGACTATCTCGGAGGCCGAGGCCGAGCCTTCGTTGACCAGCACCACCATCGGGCGCTTGGTCTCGGGGTCCGAGTCCTTGGTGAAGAACTCGTCCTTCTCCCCGTTCCTGCCCTTGATGTACACCACAAGCTTGTTGTTCGGCAGGAAGGTGCCGGACACGTCGACCGCCATGTTCAGGAGCCCGCCCGGGTCGTTCCTCAGGTCGAGTATGATGGACTTGACCTTCTTGTCGTCGAACTCCTTCATCGCCTTCTGTAGGTCGTCGTAGGTGTTCTCCTGGAACTGGCTCACCCTGACGTAGCCTATGTCGTTGTCCATAATCTTGAACTTCACGCTCTTTATCTTGATTATGTCGCGAGTCAGGGTGAAGTCCTGCGGCTGGACGAAGTCGTCGCGCATGATGGTTATGGTGACCGGCGTCCCCTTCGGCCCGCGCATCTTCTCGACCGCGTCGGTCAGGGTCATGTCCTGCGTCTTGTCGCCGTTAATCTTAAGGATGTGGTCGCCCGCCTTTATCCCGGCTTTATAAGCGGGTGTGTCCTCTATCGGGGCTATGACGGTCAGCATCTTCTCCTTGACGCCTATCTGGATGCCGAGGCCGCCGAACTCGCCCTTGGTGTCTACCTGCATTTCCTTGTACATGTCGGGGGTCATGAACGAGGAGTGCGGGTCCAGGTTGTTCAGCATCCCCTTGATCGCGCCGTATATAAGCTCCTTGGAGTCTACTTCCTCTACGTAGTTCTTCTGTACGAGGGACAAAACCTCCGAGAAGACCTTGAGGTTGTCGTAAATCTCGTTGTCGGCCTGGCTGTAGCGCACCATCACGGTACCCATGATAATGCCCAGGACGAACACCACCGTCAGGATTAACGGTGCTACCTTTTTGCCCTTCAGGTTGAAACTCATCTACTCCTCCTCCTGATGGAAAACACCCGAGACGCCGCGTGCAAAATTATACCCCGCTTTCGCGGGGTGGAACCGGCAAGGCGCTCGAACCTAAATCTTTCAATAAGTATACAATAATTGCGGCATTTATAAAAGTCATTTTTTATAAATTATCGCTTCTTCAGCCACTTTATGGGGTCCTCGGCCTCGGAGCCCTTCCTGACCTCGAAGTAAAGAGACGGGCCGGAAGGGGCCCCGCTGTCCCCGAGCGTGGCGATTGCCTGGCCCTTGGTTATCTTGTCCCCGGACTTCACCCGGAGGTCGGCGAGGTGGGCGTAGACGGTGTAATAATCCCCGCCGTGCCTCAGTATCGCCACCAGCCCCAAGCCCTTGAACCAGTTGGCGAATGCGACCTCGCCGGACTCTACCGCGCGCACCTCGGCGCCGAGCGACGCCTGTATCTCGATGCCCTTCTTGTATATGTACGTGTCGAAGACCGGGTGCTTCTGGCGGCCGAACATGCTTATCACCTTGCCGTTAACCGGCCAGTTGAGCCCGGACGTTATCGCCGGGGCGTTGTTCGGCAGGGACGATTTGGGCTTTGCCCTGGCCTGGTCCTCTAAGTGTTTCATCAGGTCCTGAAGGCGGCGGGATGATTCCTCCAACTCCCGTGCCATGGCCTCGTACGAGCCCTTCTGCTTCCTGACGGACGCGAGCAGCACCTTCTTCTCCTCCTCCTTTGCCTGCACACGCCGGGCCTCCGCGTCGCGCGCGTCCATCAGCTTGTCGTAGCTCGCGCGTTTCGTCTTCAGTTCGTCCTTGTACTTAGCGAGGGAGTCGAGGTCGCCCTCGTACCTGTCTACAAGGGCCTTGTCCCTCTGGGATATGACCGAGAGGTACTTGTAGCGTTTCATCACGGAGCCGTAGCCGCCGGATACCAGAAGAGGCCACGCCCCGCCTGCCCTGTTAGTCTTATACATGGATGCGAGCCGCTGGGCCAGGTCGCCCTGCTTCTCGCCAACCTTCGTCCTCGTGCGCTCCATCTCGGAGCCGGTCTGGTTCATCTCCTGGGATACCGCGCCGAGCTTCCCTTCGATACGTTTCACCTCTGCCCGCTTTTCGGCAAGGCTTTTGTCTATGGCGTCTATGTCGGCAAGGACAGAGCGCTCCTGACGGGCCTTTTCGTTCGCCTTGTTCTTGACGCCCTTGAGCTCTTTCTGGATGCGTTTCAGCTCTTCCTGGGTCTTCGCGGAGTCTTCTCCCGCGCGTGCCGGGACGGCCGTCATGAACAGTATCGCCGAAAGGAGTAATGCCGCGGATTTCCTTGATAACATGGGGGAATTCTATCAGGGTTGAGCCGAAAGGGCAAGGGGGAAATGAATGGAACGCGTCATTGTCCAAGTGTTAGCTTGATATATCCCACTACTTTATCGGAAGCCTCTTCCAGCGTCATCCTGTCGTTCTCAATAATAAGCTCAGGCCTAACCGGCTCCTCGTAAGGCGCGTTAACGCCGGGCACGGGCCAGCCTTCCTTCGCTTTTTTGTAGATGTCTTTCGGGGCGAGGCCGTCCGCCCGGGACATCTCACGTTCGCGGCATATCTCGATGGGACACTTGACGTAGATTTCGTGGAAGTTCTTTATCCGGGCGCGCGCCTCGTCCCGCCAGCGGCGCATGTTCGCGGTCGCGTCGATGACGACGTCGCGGCCCTCGCGGGTGAGGACCATCGCGGTGAAGACGAGCGAGAGGTAGAGGTGCGCGCGTTCCTCGTCGCTGTAAGTAGGATTCGGGGTGACAACCCCCCTCATCTCGTCCATCTGGAGCAGGACGAGCGAAGGGACGTCTCTTTTTGCGGCCTGAGCAAGCGCGGTCTTACCGGAGCCGGGCAGCCCGGTCAGCCAGAAGGCCGCGCCCTGGCGGCTCATTTCTTCTTGATTTCTTTCTTGGAGGTCTCTATAGCCTCGCGCTTCCTTAACTTCAGTGCCTTGTCGCGCCTGTGTCTGCGCTGGTTGATCTCTCTTGCCCTTGAACGCATGATTGCCTCCTGTGGAGTTAGAGCCGTCATTCCCGCGAAAGCGGGAATCCAGAGACTTAAGACACTGGTTTCCCGTTTTCACGGGGATGACGTGCTAAAAACGAGATTGCCGCGCGGAGCCTGGCCCGGTTATGGTTAAAGCCGGGGCTCGCAATGACCGACGTGTTATTGCAAGACGGGTAAATTATATGTTATTCCCCCTCCAATTGTAAAGCTTAAAACCGTTTCCCCTTGTATCCCCTCGGGGTGACGATATAGTCCATGAACCGGTAACTCTGCGAATTGCCTATAATCACCATCGTGGTCATGTCGACTTCGTCAACGGGCAGGGCGGTAAGCGTCGTTATGATAACCTTCTCACCTTCGCGGCGTGAGTCCTTGACTATGCCGACTGGCGTATCGCCCGGCCTGTGTCTCGATATCACCCGGCGTGCCTCGTCCAGGTTGTCGGGCCGCCCTTTGCTCCTGGGGTTGTATAGCGCGATGACGAAGTCCGCCCCAGCCGCGGCGTCGAGCCGTTTTAGTATCAGCTCCCAGGGTGTGAGCAGGTCAGACAGCGAAACGACCGCGAAGTCGTGCATGAGCGGCGCGCCGAGCGACGCGGCCGACGAGCAGACGGCGGGTATGCCGGGGACTACCTCGAAATCGAACGGTATCTCCCCCGATTCAGGGCCTGCAAATCCCCCCTTGCCCCCCTTTGTCAAAGGGGGGTGGGGAGGATTTCCCTCCTTTATTATCTCAAGCACAAGCCCGGCCATGCCGTAGACGCCCGCGTCGCCGCTCGACACGAGTGCGACACGCCTACCTTCGCTGGCCAGCCGCACTGCATCCTTGCAGCGGTCTGCCTCGGCCTTCATCCCGGTCGAGACGACCTGCTGTCCGGCTATGAGCGGCCTTATGAGCTTGATATATGTCGTATAGCCGACGACCGTATCGGATGACTCTATCGCGGCCCTTGCGCGCGGGGTCATATCGTCCAGCGACCCCGGCCCGGTTCCTACTACGACAAGCCTGCCTCGGCCACCGCTATCGTCGCGTTTTTTGATTTTCTCTTTTGCACGAGCAGGACTTTTGCCCCCGCCGAGAGAAGAGCCGCCGGTTCGCATACCCCGTACACCCCCATGTTTTTATAAACTACATCGGACGGACCCGACGGCGTCGCCGCCTTCAGAAGCCTGTCCTTGCTTATGTATTCTATTTCGAGCTTCATCTTCCTGGCGAAGCTGTTCAGACCCGCCTCGTCCCGCTTGTCCTCGACGGTCGCTATGTTCCTGACCGAAAGCGGAGACAGTCCGTGCCTCTCAAGAGTCGTATTAAATAGCCCGGACAGCTCACGCGCAGTAGTGCCCCGGTTGCAGCCCATGCCCACGACGAGCACCCTGGGCCGGAGAAAGGCCGTCGTTCCAAACACCTTTATCTCGTCGTCTGGGATCACATGCGGCGTTATGGCAATTGCCGCGGAGCCCTTCGACCATACCAGGTCGTCGAGGCTGCTGTATAGCCGGAGGTTCTCAGGCAGACCTGGCACCCTGCTCACGAGATAGTCCGGGTCTATGTGCGAGTAGAGCGAGACCGGCTCCCCGTTGACGATTGCAGCCGTGACCTCCTTCGCCTTCGCGTAGTCTTCCACGACAAAACCGAGCCTGTCGGCGAGGGTGTCCACGGCGAGCAACCCTTTCGTGTCGGACGCTGTTGTGATTACCGGCTCCGCGCCGGTCAGGCTCGCGATCTCTTCGGCAAGCGCGTTTGCCCCGCCCGCGTGTCCGGAGAGAAGGCTTATCACGTGCCTGCCACTCTCGTCCATCACGACTACAGCCGGGTCCTTCAGCTTGTCCTTCAGGTGCGGCGCGATGAGCCTGACGACGATTCCCGTCGCCATGATGAAAACGAGGCCTTTGTATTTCGCAAACAAGCGGCCTGTCTCAGAGGCAAGGTCATCACCTATTACCCTTGACCCCTTTTCGCGGGGGAGGATGAACTTCTTCGGCAGGTAGAGGTCGGCCCCTTCCGGGTAGGAGTCCCTAAGCCTTCGGGCGAGTGCCGAGCCGTCCTTAGTTATGGCGATGATGGCAAGTTTCATTTTTTCACATATTGTCATTCTGAGGAGCTTTAGCGACGAAGAATCTCGTATTAAAAAGCTTGGGATTCTTCGCTTCGCTCAGAATGACGAAGTGGAATGTTATTTTCTATAACCGTGGCTGAAGTCCTTGTCGTAGAGCTTGGAGTAGGCCTTCATGGTATCCCTGCCGATGGCGGGGCCGACGAATATCAGCGCGGTCTTGTCGATACCCTCCGCCGCAACCTTCAAGGCTATGTCCGAGAGCGTCCCGCGAATGATCTTCTCCACAGGCCAGGACGCCTTGTAGACGACCGCGACGGGAGTGTCGCCGGGGTAGCCGGATTTAAGCTCTTCTACTACCTTGTCGATGCTCTTGACGGAAAGGAATATTACCATAGTAGTGCCATGCGAGGCGAGCGAGCCGAGCGACTCTTTCTTTGGCACGCCGGTCCTGCCCTCGAGACGGGTGAATATCACGGTCTGGTTGACCTCAGGTAGCGTCAGCTCGCACCTGAGGGCGGCGGCCGCCGCGAACGCGGAGCTTACGCCGGGTACGACCTCATAATCGATGCCAGCCTTGTCGAGCTCCGCCATCTGCTCCGCTATCGCGCCGTAGAGGCTCGGGTCGCCGGTATGCAGCCGCGCCACGGTCCTGCCGAGCTTCACGTACGTGGCCATCATCTCCACCATGGGCAGGAGGTCCATGCTGGCGCTGTTGTGGAGTACCGCGCCGGGTTTTGCGAACTTGAGCACCTCGGGGTTGACGAGCGAGCCCGCGTAGATTACGAGGTCGGCTTGGCCGAGTATATTTTTCGCCTTAACAGTTATCAGGTCTGGGTCGCCGGGGCCGGCGCCGAGGAAATACACCTTGGACATCTTGTTGCTTGCCTCCAGATATCAAAAATGCCCGATGGGACGGGCAATTTAAAAACGCCCCATGAATGGGGCAGATACAACCGTTTTTGTCATTCCCGCGAAGGCGGGAATCCAGGAAGTTGATTAATTCCTGGGCCCCGTGTCAAGCACGGGGTGACAGGTGAGTGGGCCGGGTTATAGTTTCACTTCCCTCAGGTAGCGCGCGGCCTCCTCGGGCGGCGTAGGGTTGATGTAAAAGCCCGAGCCCCATTCGAAGCCCGCGACCTTCGTTAGCCGGGGCATTATCTCGATATGCCAGTGGAAGTCGTTACCGAGCGTATGCCAGTGGCCGCGGCGGGGTATTTGGTTAGGCGCGGTGTGCAGGATGAAGTTATACGGCGCCTGGCTTAGGGCCTTCGCGGTCCTCTGCAGGACCTCCTTCATCACGGCGGCCAGGTCCTCAAGCTCTTCCGCGGTTATGTCGTTGTAAGCGCAGGAGTGGCGCTTGGGCATAATCCATACCTCGAACGGGAACCTCGGCGCGAAAGGGCAGAACGCGAGGAACGCGTCCGTCTCCACCACGACCCGCTCCTGCATCGAGGACTCCTGCCTGATGATGTCGCAGTAGACGCAGCGCTCCTTGAAGTCGTAGAATGACTTCGCGCCGTCGAGTTTTTCCTTGACGTCCCTTGGTATGATGGGCGTTGCGATTATCTGGGAATGGGAGTGCGCGAGAGATGCGCCCGCGGAGCTGCCCTGGTTCTTGAACACCAGGACGTACCGGAGCCTGGGGTCGCGTTCCAGGTCTTCTATCCTCGCCTTGTAAGCCTTCAATACCCTGCCGAACTGGACCAGGTCCAGGTCTTCGAGCCTCATGTTGTGGTCCGGAGACTCGATTATAACCTCGTGCGCGCCGACGCCGTTCATCTTGTCGAACATGCCGATGCCCTGTCGTTCGAGGTCGCCTTCTATCCTGAGCGCGGGGAATTTGTTTGCGGTGACGCGGGTGAACCAGCCTGGGCCGTCGGGCTTCGAGCCCGGCTCGCGGTACGCGAGGATCTCCGGAGGAGTCATAGCCTCGTTGCCGGGGCAGAATGGGCACGAACCTGCTTTGTTGTCTTCTTCTTTTTCGGCTATAAAATCCGTTGGCCGCTTTGCGCGCTCAGAGGATATTATAACCCATCTTCCTATGACTGGGTCTTTCCTTAACTCGGGCATTAATCTTAGGCCTTTTTGTGGCGCTGTTCAAGTACCTTGGTTATAACTCTCTTGAGCTCGTTGACCCTTACGGGTTTGTTGATGTACTCGAAAGCGCCGAGGTTCATTGCCTCAAGGTACGACTCGACCTCGCCGTATGCGGTTATCATAATCACGCCGATGTCCTCGTCCATCTTCTTTATTTCCCTCAGCACCTCGAAGCCGTCCATGAGCGGCATCCTCATGTCGGTTATCACGAGGTCGAAGTTCTGGCGTTTTATGACGTCAATTGCTTCCTTGCCGTCGGCGGCGGTGTCTACCTTGTATCCTTCCTTGGAAAGGATCTTGGATAGGCCTTCTCTTGCGTTTTCCTCGTCGTCCACAACCAGTATGCTGGCTGTCTTGGCTAAACTCGGCAATTAATACACCTCCCCGTCACATTTTTCTTACTTTTTAAGAATATAGCATACAGCCAATTCTCCGTCAAGGATGCAGTAGACATTTACTTAATTCCCGGAGTTAAGCCTGTAAATCCCGGCGAGCCCCTTGAGCGTCAAGTGCGGGTCGGTATCGTTCAGCCCTTTTACGTGAGGCGCGACCATGTCAGAGAGCCCGCCCGTGGCCACCGCCCGGGCCTGGCTGCCGAGCTCGGAGCGCAGCATTTCTATAAGGCCGCCCACCATGGCTGCATGCCCAAGTATTATGCCGGACTGGACCCCTTCGCCGGTGCTTCTGCCTATTGCGTTTTTGGGGAAGGTAAGGCCGACCCTCGGGAGCGATGAGGCGCGTGTTGTCAGGGCGTCGTAACCTGTCAGCAGGCCCGGGGATATCGCACCGCCCAGGAATGCGCCAGAGCCGTCCACGACCGAAAAAGTTGTAGCGGTCCCGCAGTCTACAACAATGACCGGCCCGCCGTATGTCTTGTAGGCCGCGGAGGCGGAGGCAATCCTGTCCGGCCCGAGCGTCTCGGGCGAGTTGTAGTTTATTTTTATCCCGAGTTTCAGCCTCGTCGAAACGAGCAGGGGAGAGGCGTCGCTTATACCTTTAAGGGCCTCGAAGAACAGGCCGACAAGGTGCGGGACCACGCATGAGATGGCTATACCGTTTACCATGGTTGGGTCGATCCCTGCCATGGCCATCTGGCCGTGAAGGAAAACGCGGTATTCGTCCGACGTTGCTCCTTTTCTGGTCTCGGCCTTGAACACCTTTTCAAGGCTGTCGCCTTCAAGGAACCCGAAACTTACCGTGCTGTTTCCCGCGTCTATAGCAAGCAGCATACCGCCTCCAGTTCTCGGATAGAAAATACCAGAGAACTCAAACTAAATCAAGGAATTTAAATCGGATGGATGACAAGAAAACGGCGGGTTTACGCAGCCTCGCCGCCAGCTTTCGCAAATTTCTTCCCTGCGTTAACCCATTCCACCACTTCGTTCAGGCCTTCGAGCGACTGGTTCTTCACGAAATAACCGTCTACAAGCCCTTTTCTGACAAGGTCCTTCTGGACGGACTCGTCCTGGGACGAAAACGAGATCACGCGGAAGCCGTGCTCGTATTTTTTATCCTTGAGGAGCGCGGCAAGTTTGCCGCCCGAGAGACCAGGCATGTTGAGGTCAAGCAGTATAATGTCCGGGCTGTAGTCCTTTACTTTATTCAGGACCCCGAAGGGACTGACGCAGGCCTGCACCTCCCATCCATGTTTGTCCAGATAATCCGCTACAACCCTGCACGAGAATGCATTGTCGTCTACTACGAGCGCCTTTTTCATCATGTCCCCCTTTACTCCGTACACGGCAGCCGACTATTAAGGGATGCATGAATTAAAGAATAGCACCCGGCATTCTACCTGTCAAAGCAGGCAACCTTATAATTATAAATTGATTATGTCCGGTGGTTGGGGGGTATGCGGAGATGTTTTTCCTTTAACCGGGATGGCCCATCTGGTATACTGCCGCAATGGAAAACTCTCGTATATTAGTCCTTATCAGGGGCTTTGCCGACAGGGTATTCCTATATTGTCTGTACGTCCTTCTTTTTGTGACAGCCTGGGCCGTTGGCTACAGGATGTCCGTCCCGTACTTCTACTGGCAGTTACTCGATGAAGGCCTGCTCCGGCACCGGCTGTTAGAGTCGATACTTAACCTTCACTCACAGCCCCCGCTGCTGAACCTCTTCCTGGGCCTTGTCCTGAAGCTCTCGGACTTGACGGGCTTGCGGGCCGAGGGTATCCTGCTCATTGTGCAGTTCGTCCTCGGCGGCGTGGTCGTCATAGCACTATACAGCCTTGCGCGGTCGCTGGTTAAGCCAAGGCCTCTATTGTTTGCGGTAATGGCCGTGTTCCTGCTGAACCCGTTCTTTTACGATTCCATATTCTTCTACTTCTATACACTCTACGAGCTTGTTTTTCTATCGCTCCTTGCGCTCTGCGTATACCGGTATCTGTCCGGGTCTGGGTTCAGGTACTTTGCCCTGGCCTGCCTGCTCGCCGCGGGGCTTGTGTATACGAGGAGCCTGTTCCATTTCATATGGGCGCTGGCCGGGCTTGCAATTCTTCCTTTGTTCGCAGGCGGGAAGACGGCGAGGCTGTCCGGCTACACTCCTAAAGTGGTATTGTGCATCACGGCCACGGCGCTCTTGCTTTTCGCATGGCCGCTCAAAAACTACGCCCGGTTCGGATTCTTCGGGTATTCGAGCTGGCAGGGCTACAATATTTCGAGCGGCCTTCCGGTCGCCAGCCCTCCGTTATTCGATATATTCTACCGTTCGAGGTTCGTGCCGCTACGCGAACAGGAGAGGCAATTTGCCGGTTCTTTTGTCCCTGCCGGGTATGCGTCAATCCCGGCTCTGGCGGAAGTCACGAAGCCCGACAACTCGCCCAACTGGAACCACTACTCCGTCATAGCGCTTTCAAAACAGATGGGCTCGGAGGCATGGGCGGCTATGCTCGACAAGCCTTCCCTGATAATCAGCAAGGCGTATGACTTTTATGTGAACGGATACTCGATCTACGAAGGAAGGGACCCGTACTACGGCGACATCGGGAAGCCGCAGATAAAACCCCTGCCCGGTTCGGTTGGATGGATGAAGGCATTCGAGACGGCGGTATTTCAGTACCGGGGCGACACTGTCCCGTTGGACGGCCCACCCGTGCCGCATACCGGCTTTGCGTACATCTTTCCAATCGTCATACTGCTGTCCATTGCGGCAATCGCGCTTAACTGGAAGACAGACCCCGTGGGGGCCGCGACGGCTGGGTTCCTGCTTTACTGCGTGCTGTGGGTTTTGCTCATGGTGCTATTCGTGGACGGGGTTGAGGGCAACAGGATGAGGTTCTCGACCGAGCCGTTCACATTCATACTCGCCGGGTGGTCGCTCTGGAAGATAACCAGCCGTATCAAGGCCGTTTCTTAGTCCCTGTCTTCCCTGACGGCGTGCAGTATCATGGGCCGGACAACACCGCCGTGGCATGCAAGCCCCTTGAGCCTGAACGTGTAACGCCGGTCGATATTCCTGACGAGCGATATAATCTCCCTTGCATTGCCCGGCTCATGGTATACCGCGATAGCGAGCCTCGGCCCGAACCTCTCGATGCTTTTGGACGCGCCTCGCACCAGGTCAACCTCCGCGCCCTCGACGTCGGCCTTGATATAGTCCAGCCTGCCAAGTGATTTCTCCGTGCAGAAGTCGTCGATAGTGGTTATCTTTACCGGGTAGGCGGATGCGTCCTTCGCGGCCCCGGCCGGCAGGATGCGCCCGACCGAAGGATTCGCCGGGTCCTCCATGAACATCAGTTCTCCGTTTACGGAACCCAGGAGCATCTCGGCTATTTCCACCCGGTTATCCGTTATCTCCCTGCCGATGCCCGCCCTCAGGCAGTCCGCGAGCTTCCTGCCCGGCTCGAAGCAGTAGACTTTTCCGGCTCCCTTCTCGATAGCCTTCACGGTGAACAGTCCCTCGCAGGCCCCGCAGTCGAAGACCACGTCGTCTTCACGGAGTTCCGTCCCGTGGGTGTCGAACATATGCCCATGGACGTCCCTGTACACTTCCCAGTAGGTGAACATCAACCCGTTGGGGTCGGCTTCCTCCGGCCAGTACACGGTCTTCCCGGCTACCGTCACCTTGCGGCAACCGTCTGTCACATTACCCGGTACCGGCCTGAAGCTTTCGCCCTTCCCGAGCCTCTTCACCGAGGCCGAACGGAACAGGGAGTGCAGGAGTTCGTTGAACTCGAAGCCCTCGATGTTCTCGTCGCGTCTTAGGTAGGCCGCGAGGAACATGTACCGCTCTATCAGTTTCTTGAGAAAATACATCTAAACGAACCCCACGTCGCCGCTCGTTACCTTCTCGACCCTGCCCCCGCCAAGCTCCACTATCAGGGCGCCGGACTCGTCTATGTCGCGCGCGAGGCCTGTAGCCTCGCCTCGTGGCGTCACGACCCTGACCTTCCGGCCAAGTGTGCAGGACAGCCCGCGCCAGGCATTCAGGACGGCTTCTTTTTTGCCGCCCGTCAGCATCGCGTATGTTTTTTCGAGTTCCAACAGGAATCGCCTGACAAGCTCCGCCCGGTCGACCTTCTTGCCAAGCTCGGCCATAACTGACGTCGCTATATTCTTAAGCTCTTTGGGGAATGATTCGCGCGTCATGTTCACGTCGATGCCGACGCCGAGTACGATATGTCTCACCCTGTCCGGCTCCGCGCTCATCTCGGTAAGTATCCCTACGGCCTTCCTGCCGTCCATCAGCACGTCGTTCGGCCACTTTATCTCCGCCTGCAGTCCGTAGAGCCCGCGCAGGGCCTGCGCAACGGCAACTGATGCGGCAAGCGTCAGCATGGGCGCCTCCGACGGCGGTATCTCAGGACGGAGTATGACGCTCATGTAGATGTTCACGCCCGGAGGCGAGGCCCACTTCCTTCCGAGCCTGCCGCGGCCCGCGGTCTGCCGGTCGCTCACGACGACCGTGCCTTCCGGCGCGCCATCGGAGGCGAGCCTTGAGGCGTATGAGTTGGTCGAGTCCACCTCGGCGAGAGAGTGAATTACCTTCCCCATGGTTTTTGTGTCGAGTCCGAGCCGTATCTCACGTTCGCCGAGCAGGTCGGGTATCGATACCAGCCTGTACCCCTTCGCGGCTGCGGACTCGACCTCGTACCCGTCGGCCCTGAGCGCCTCTATGACCTTCCATATCGCGGCACGCGTCACACCGAGCCCGTCCGCAATCTCCTGGCCGGAGGTGTATGCCTCTTTCTTTTTGTAGAGAAGGGATAATATTTGTTCTGTATGGTGGGCCATAAGACCGTTCAGTCAATTTACAATATGCCCAGTTCAGGGGCGACTTCAGTGTAGGGGGCCGTACTAAGCGAAGCGCATGTCGGCCCGATTCGCCGTCATTCCCGCGAAAGCGGGAATCCAGGTTTATATACTTCCTGGGCCCCGCATCAAGTGCGGGGTGACAAACATGAAAACCATCGTCTGATAAACAAGGGCCGACACGAAGGTCGGCACCTACAATAGGAGGATGTCTATACTTTGACCTTCATAGATATATCCACCGAAGGCGCGGAATGGGTGATCGCGCCGACCGAGATGAAGTCCACGCCGGTCTCGGCGACGCTGCGGACGCGCTTCAGGGTCATGTTGCCGGACGCCTCGACGAGCGCGCGCTTGTTTATCAGCTTTACCGCGGCCTTCATTTCCGGTATGTCCATGTTGTCGAGCATTATTATGTCGGCCTTTGCCTTTAAAGCTTCCTTGACGTCCTTGATACCCTCGCACTCGACTTCTATCTTGAGCGTGTGGGGCGCGTTCTCACGCGCGGCCTCTATTGCATTCTTTATCCCGCCCGCCGCCGCGATATGGTTGTCCTTGATGAGTATCCCGTCGTAGAGCCCGAAGCGGTGGTTGAACCCCCCGCCGACCGTTACCGCGTATTTTTCGAGCGCCCTGAGTCCCGGCGTCGTCTTCCTCGTGTCGAGGATGCGCGCCCTGGTGCTCTCTACCTCCCTGACATACTTAGACGTGATAGTCGCTATCCCGCTCATCCTCTGCATGAGGTTGAGCGCGACGCGCTCCCCGGTAAGAAGCACGTTCATCGGCCCCTGTATCCCGATAATGGTATCGCCCTTCTTTATCAGGTCGCCGTCCAGGTACTCAAGCGAGAAGTCTATGCCTGGGTCGAGCGCGAGGAACACGTCGAGGAATATACCGCTCCCGGCGAGTATGAACTCCTCCTTGGCGATTACGACGGCCTCGCCCTCCGCGTCCGGGTCAACCGTGGCGTTGGTCGTCACGTCGCCCATGCCTATGTCCTCGGCGAGCGCGCGTTCAATTATGTCTTTTATGGACAGTTCGTTCATTCTTTAAACCCCTCCAGCCTCTTCAACCCCTCTTCGAGTTTCTGCTTCTTCTGGGTAAGCTCTTCTATTATCCCGCGCGTTTTCTCAAGCACCTCGGGCGGGGCCTTCTTCACGAAGTTCTCGTTGGCCATCTTGGACTCGAACGGTTTTATCTCCTTGTCGGCCTTGTCTATCTCTTTCCTGAGGCGCGCAAGCTCCGCGTCCACGTCCACTACTCCTTCGAGCGGAATGTAGACCTCCGCGTCCGGCGTGACGGCCACGGCTGACTTCCTGGGCCTCTGTATCTCGGCCTCCACGCTCATCTCTTTCAGGCGCGAAAGCTTCACGATATAGTTTCCGTGCGCGTCGAGGAACTCCTTCATGCCGGGCTTGAGCGCCTTGATGACGCAGACAAGCTCCATCGACGGGTTTATGTTCATCTCGCCCCGGATATTGCGGATGCCAGTGACGATGTCCATGACGGACTTCATCTCGGACTCGGCAGCCTCGTCCCTTAACGAGCCATCGGCCTCAGGATATTCCGAGACCATCACGGACGCGGCCCTTTCTCCGAGCGGCATGCTCTGCCATACCTCTTCGGTTATGAACGGCATGAACGGGTGGAGCATTCGAAGCGACCTCTCGAAAACGTTTACGAGGCAGTTCAGCGTATCCCGCTTGGCATTAACGTCCTCTGTGTAGAGCACCGGCTTGACCAACTCCAGGTACCAGTCGCAGAACTCGTGCCATACGAACTGGTAGAGCGCGTTCGCCGCGTCGTTGAAGCGGTAGTCGGTGAGCGCCTTCTCGACCTCGGCGGACACGGCGTCCATCCGGCTTGATATCCACCTGTCCGGCAGTGACTTTATCTCGGACCTGACAAGCGGCCCCGCGGTGAAATCGCCCAGGTTCATGTGTATGAACCGCGCCGCGTTCCATATCTTGTTGCAGAAGTTCCTGTAGCCCTCGATGCGCTCCTCGGAGAGTTTTATGTCGCGGCCCTGCGCGGCCATCGCGGCCATCGTGAAGCGGAACGCGTCCGTCCCGTACTTGTCTATCATGACGAGCGGGTCTATCACGTTCCCCTTGGACTTCGACATCTTCTGGCCCTGCGCGTCCCGCACGAGCGCGTGTATGTATACGTCCGGGAAGGGCGGCTTGTCCATTACGTGTATGCCCATCATGATCATGCGGGCGACCCAGAAGAACAGTATGTCGAACGCGGTCACGAGCACCGTTGTCGGGTAATACAGCTTTAGCTCCGGCGTGTCGTCCGGCCAGCCCATCGTGGAGAACGGCCACAGGGCGGACGAGAACCAGGTGTCCAGCACGTCCGGGTCCCGCATGATGTTGCGGCTCCCGCATTTGCCGCAGACGACCGGGTCCTCGCGCGATACGGTTATCTCGCCGCACTCCTCGCAGTACCATGCCGGTATCCTGTGCCCCCACCATATTTGGCGCGAGATGCACCAGTCGCGTATGTTGTTCATCCAGTCGAAGTAGGTGTTCTCCCAGCCCTTGGGTATGATGCGCACCGAGCCGTTTTTCACGGCCTCTATCGCGGGCTCGGCCAGGGGCTTTGTCTTGACGAACCACTGCTTGGACACATACGGCTCGATGACGGTCTTGCAGCGGTAGCAGTGGCCGACCGAATGCACGTAGTCGTCCGCACGGTCGAGGAACCCTTCGTCGCCGAGTTCGAGCAGGAGCTTGCCCCGGCACTCGAACCTGTCCATCCCCTTGTACTTCCCGGCCTCGACGGACATCCTGCCGTCCTCGTCCATTATGCGGATGCGGGGCAGGTTGTGGCGTATGCCTATCTCGAAGTCGTTCGGGTCGTGCGCGGGAGTTATCTTAACCGCGCCGGTGCCGAAGGCCGGGTCGACGTACTGGTCTGCGATTACGGGAATCTCGCGGTTCGCCACCGGGAGCAGCACCTTCTTCCCGATGAACGACTGGTAACGCTCGTCCTCCGGGTTTACGGCAACTGCGGTGTCGCCGAGCATCGTCTCCGGCCTCGTCGTCGCGACGGTGATGTGCCCGGAGCCGTCCGCCAGCGGGTATTTTAAGAAGTAGAGCTTCCCGCGCTTCTCCTCGAAGTCCACCTCGAGGTCGGAAAGCGCGGTCATGCAGCGGGGGCACCAGTTGATTATGTAGTCGCCCCGGTATATCAGGCCCTCCTCGTACAGCCTTACAAATACCTCGCGTACGGCGCGGGAGAGCCCCTCGTCCATCGTGAAGCGCTCGCGTTCCCAGTCGCAAGACGCGCCGAGGCGCTTCAACTGGTTGATGATGGTGCCGCCGGACTCCTCGCGCCACTGCCAGACCCGCTGTATGAACTTCTCCCTGCCGTATGCGTGCCGGGTCGTGCCCTCCGCCGCGAGCTGACGCTCGACGACGTTCTGCGTGGCAATGCCCGCGTGGTCGGTGCCGGGCATCCAGAGGACGTTGAAGCCCTTCATCCTCTTCCAGCGCGCGAGTATGTCCTGGAGGGTGTTGTTCAGCGCGTGCCCCATGTGCAGCACGCCCGTGACGTTGGGAGGCGGTATGACTATGGAGAACGGTTTCCCGCCCTTCGACGGGTCGGCGTGGAAATACCCGCCCTCAACCCACATCTTGTACCAGCGGTCCTCGACCGCCCTCGGCTCGTATATCTTCTCAAGTTCCCTGGGCATCAAAAAACGCTCCCTTCAAGGCTTTCAATCCTAATGATTAGAAATTATAACCTATTGCGTAAAAAACAAAAAATCGGGATATTATTTTAGTCTTGCGCGGGCCTTCATGTCAACACTATTCGGAGGACAGTTTAGCCTTTTTAACGGGCATGGGCCTGATTTAAATTGACACGATGCCACGGATTGATTTATAAATTAGACTTTGCAAGGAGGTTCACGGTGAAACATGCGGTAATACTGCTCGGACACGGCTCACAGGCGGACGGCGGAAACGTCGCGCTCATGGACGTGGCCCGGCTTATAATGGACATCGGCGGGGTAAAGGTCATCCCCGCGTACCTTCAGTTCTGCGAGCCGTCCCTGCCGACGGCGTTCAACCAGGCGGTAGGGGAGGGGGCCGGGAAGGTCGTTGTCGTGCCGTACTTCCTGTACATGGGGAACCACGTCTCGCGCGACATACCCGAAGAGCTCGACCGGCTTAAGGCCGCGCACCCCGGCGTCGAGGTCGTGCTTACCGGCCACCTGGACGCGCACCCGAAGCTTGCCGAGATTGTGCTTGAGCGGATAAAAGGGGTTTAGCCCTCACCCCCGTGTCCCCTCTCCCAGGGGGCGAGGGGAGAGTAGGGGCGCAATTCATTGCGTCCGCGCTATTATGTTTGTCATTCCCGCGAAAGCGGGAATCCAGGGACTTTACAAAGCCGCTTGGCCCCGTGTCAAGCACGGGGTGACATCAAGAGAGAAGCAAGGAATCAATGTTTAAAGACATAGACGCCCAGATGGAACTCCTCACACGCGGTGCCGCGGAGATAATCTCCGAGGAAGACCTGCGGAGGAAGCTCGCGCGTGCGATAAAGGAGAACAGGCCGCTCCGGGTAAAGGCCGGATTCGACCCGACCGCGCCCGACCTGCACCTGGGCCACACGGTTCTCATCCACAAGATGAAGCAGTTCCAGGACCTGGGACACGAGGTCGTGTTTCTAATCGGCGACTTCACCGGCATGATAGGCGACCCGTCTGGCAAGTCCGAGACCCGGCCCGCGCTGACGCCGGAGCAGGTGACGCAGAACGCACAGAGCTACAAAGACCAGATAGGCCGGATACTCGACCTGGGCAAGACGACGATTGACTTCAACTCGCGCTGGATGTCGAAGATGACCTCCACCGAGATGATACAACTGGCGGGCCGCTACACGGTGGCACGCATGCTCGAACGCGACGACTTTCACAAGCGCTTCC
>Ga0334722_10000203_pt1:57500-88994 | contig 88994 bp, 75 predicted proteins | sample C3_bottom_MG_FD_207210 | JGI IMG/M metagenome (GOLD analysis project Ga0334722, IMG submission 207210) | Sediment microbial communities from Yellowstone Lake, YNP, Wyoming, USA - C3_bottom | ecosystem: Environmental > Aquatic > Freshwater > Lake > Sediment | place: USA: Wyoming...
CTGTAAACGAAAAGATGAAGGCTTCCTTGTCGAGTTCCCAAGTACCGCGGGACACGTGAAACCCCGTGGGAATCCGGGAGGACCACCTCCTAAGGCTAAATACAAGCTGACGACCGATAGTGAACCAGTACCGTGAGGGAAAGGTGAAAAGCACCCCGGTGAGGGGAGTGAAATAGTACCTGAAACCGTATGTTCGCAAGCAGTCGAAGGGCTATGGTCCGCAAGGACAATGCCCGACGGCGTGCCTTTTGCATAATGAGCCAGCGAGTTAATGTATGCGGCAAGGTTAAGTCCTTCAGGGACGGAGCCGTAGCGAAAGCGAGTCTTAAAAGGGCGTATTAGTCGCATGCATTAGACGCGAAGCCAGGTGATCTACCCATGACCAGGATGAAGCGGAGGTAACACTTCGTGGAGGTCCGAACCTTTGTTCGTTGAAAAGAGCCTGGATGAGTTGTGGGTAGGGGTGAAAGGCTAATCAAACCTGGAGATAGCTCGTTCTCCCCGAAATAGCTTTAGGGCTAGCCTCATGAAATTAAGTGGCGGAGGTAGAGCACTGAAAGGACTAGGGGCCTCACAAGGTTACCAAACCCTATCAAACTCCGAATGCCGCCAACTTTTATCATGGGAGTCAGACTACGGGTGCTAAGATTCGTGGTCAAAAGGGAAACAGCCCAGACCGCCAGCTAAGGTCCCTAAATATATGCTAAGTGGTAAAGGATGTGGAAGCGCTCCGACAACCAGGAGGTTGGCTTAGAAGCAGCCATCCTTTAAAGAAAGCGTAATAGCTCACTGGTCAAGTGAGTCCGCGCCGAAAATCCAACGGGGCTTAAGCATATTACCGAAGCTGCGGACTTTCGTCTCCTCCGGGAGGCGGGAGTGGTAGGGGAGCGTTCCATCGTAGGTTGAAGGCAGATCGATGAGAACTGCTGGACGAAATGGAAGAGCTTATGCTGGCATAAGTAGCGATAAAACGCGCGAGAAACGCGTTCGCCGTAAGTCTAAGGTTTCCTGGGGAAGGTTAATCCGCCCAGGGTCAGTCGGTCCCTAAGCCGAGGCCGAAAGGCGTAGGTAATGGAAAACAGGTCAACATTCCTGTACCACTGACGGAGCGTTTGAGTGATGGGGGGACGCAGAAGGGTAGACTATCCCGGCGTTGGTCGTCCGGGTCTAAGCCGGTAGGGGGTCTTCGTAGGCAAATCCGCGAAGACATTACCCCGAGAGGTGATGGGGAGGCCGTAAGGCCACAAACTAGTTAAGCCCACACTGCCTAGAAAAGCCCCTAGCGAGTTCCGTTGGTGACCGTACCGCAAACCGACACAGGTAGACAGGAAGAGCATTCCAAGGCGCTTGAGAGAACCCTCGCAAAGGAACTCGGCAAATTAACCCCGTAACTTCGGGATAAGGGGAGCCCTATTAACGTTGATGGACTTGCTCCGGAAGCGTGAAAGGGCCGCAGAGAAATGGGCCAGGCGACTGTTTAATAAAAACCCAGGTGCCTGCCAAATCGAAAGATGATGTATAGGCACTGATGCCTGCCCGGTGCCGGAAGGTTAACAGGAGGTGTCAGCGTAAGCGAAGCACTGAATCGAAGCCCCGGTAAACGGCGGCCGTAACTATAACGGTCCTAAGGTAGCGAAATTCCTTGTCGGGTAAATTCCGACCTGCACGAATGGCATAACGATCTGGTCACTGTCTCTGCGAGGGACTCAGCGAACTTGTATTATCGGTGAAGATGCCGATTACCCGCAACTAGACGGAAAGACCCCGTGGACCTTTACTATAACTTGACAGTGGATTTTGGTGTTGGATGTGTAGGATAGGTGGGAGGCTTTGAAGCTTGGGCGCTAGCCTGGGTGGAGCCGACGTTGAAATACCACCCTTCTTGCACTGAAATTCTAACCTGAATCCGTTACCCGGATCAGGGACACTGTCTGGTGGGTAGTTTGACTGGGGCGGTCGCCTCCTAAAATGTAACGGAGGCGCCCAAAGGTTCCCTCAGGCTGGTCGGAAATCAGCCGTCGAGTGTAAAGGCATAAGGGAGCTTAACTGCGAGACAAACAAGTCAAGCAGATGCGAAAGCAGGGCTTAGTGATCCGGTGGTTCTGTGTGGAAGGGCCATCGCTCATCGGACAAAAGGTACCCCGGGGATAACAGGCTTATCTCCCCCAAGAGTTCACATCGACGGGGAGGTTTGGCACCTCGATGTCGACTCATCGCATCCTGGGGCTGAAGTAGGTCCCAAGGGTTTGGCTGTTCGCCAATTAAAGCGGTACGTGAGTTGGGTTTAAAACGTCGTGAGACAGTTTGGTCCCTATCTGTTGCGGGCGCAGGATATTTGAATGGAGCTGTCCCTAGTACGAGAGGACCGGGATGGACGAACCTCTGGTGTGCCAGTTGTCGCGCCAGCGGCATGGCTGGGTAGCTATGTTCGGACGGGATAACCGCTGAAAGCATCTAAGTGGGAAGCCCACCATAAGATAAGATATCCCTCTCCGCAAGGAGCTGAAGGCCCGTGGAAGACTACCACGTTGATAGGCTGGGTGTGTAAGCGTTGAGAGACGTTGAGCTAACCAGTACTAATCGGCCGTGAGGCTTGATCATATTTAATGCCTTTGAGTAATCCTGCTCAGGCAGCTTGCAATCCGTGACGCATATTAAGTTTTCAAGACCCGGTAACCCCGGCATTTTTTCGGGGGAACCGCTACAATTGAATAGAGTTTCTCGGTGGTTATTCCGGAGAGGCCACACCCGTTCCCATACCGAACACGGAAGTTAAGCTCTCCAGGGCCGATGATACTGCACCTGTAAGGGTGTGGGAAAGTAGGTCACCGCCGGGAATAAATTAAAAAGCCTCCGCATGAAAATGCGGGGGCTTTTTGTATTTGATTCCGGGTTAACCGGCGCCGTAACACAACCAGTATAGTTATGTTATAATTGTAATAAGTTCCAAAGCATGAGGTGCACCATGAGAACCATGAATATATTACTTGCTGCAGCCCTGGTGGCAGCGGTTTCGATTGTTCTGTCGAACAGCTACGCTAGGGCCCAGTCTTCCGGCTCCGCAGAGATGAACAACATCGAGAAGATGACCGTGATGCCGGACGACAGCAGCAACATGGCCAGGTTCCCCGAGAACTACGCCCCTGGGAGCCCTGCTTTGACCTGCAGCGGCAAACCGGTGGGAATCGATACGAAGGCCTATGTCTTCGGATATCACAGGCCGGGCGGCTACTGCGCGACGAACCAGGTCCTGGCCAACGGCGCGACCGAGGCATGGACTTGCGCGCGCGCATACTGCGATACATGCCAGGTCGAGGACATTACGGAAAGCCACCCTGCCGGGCCATTCTCCGGAGTATACGGCACTACTTCGATGTACTGTCCGGCAAAGTAATCGGCCGGATTAAGCTTTAATATTAAACAAGCCCCGGATACACGGGGCTTGTTATTTTGCGGAAAAACATGTCCAAATCGGTTATGCAGGTGAGTAGCGTAAACATTATTAATGTGCTATACTATTGATAGGAAATGTTACTCAGGAGGCATTGAGATGAGATATTTTTTAATACTTCTTGCGGTGTTCACCGTATTGGCGGTAAATGCCTATAAGCCTTCGGTCAGCGCGGACACGAGCCATCCTGAATTCGCCGGAAGGACGTGCGGCGGCCAGGAGGTGCTCCCGACAATGCAGCGGTATTTCTTCGGGTTCAACGGAGAAAAAGGCTACTGCATGACAAGGCCGTTCCAGGCCAACACATACGGCGAAGCCCGCGAGTGCGCTCGCAGGTCCTGCCCGACGTGCATGGTCAGTGATATAACGGCCTGGTACTCGTTCAGCACTTCCGACCAGGACGCGAACAACCCGCAGAACTTCTGCCCGGCAAGGAAATGAAGTCCTGCGGGAGCCGCCTGACCTGCTTTGACTGCCATAGCCTATCCGCGCCTTCAAAATAAATGCCTCCGCACGCCGTTATTTGATTGACAAAAAGCTGTTATACTATATACAATTACAACCCATGTCTTTCGGGTTCGTGGTGATTAAGAAAGAAAGGGACACTCGTGCCCGTCTGGGGAGGTTTACCACCCCGCACGGGGATGTGCAGACACCCATCTTCATGCCCGTCGGAACGCAGGCCACGGTGAAGACGATGACGCCCGAAGACCTGAAGTCCGCGGGCGCCCAGATAGTGCTTTCGAACACGTACCACCTGTACCTGAGGCCCGGCCACGAGCTTGTGAAGAGGCTCGGCGGGCTGCACCGGTTCATGGGATGGGACAGGCCGATACTGACCGACAGCGGTGGGTACCAGGTCTTCTCGCACAGCCAGCTCCGCAAGATAACGGAGGAGGGGGTGAGGTTCCAGTCGCACCTGGACGGCTCGTACCACTTCTTCACGCCGGAGTCGGCGGTCGGGGTTCAGGAGGCGCTTGGGGCGGACATCATCATGTGCTTCGACGAGTGCCCGCCTTACCCGAGCACGTACGATTACACGTTGGGCTCGATGGAGATGACGCTCCGCTGGGCCAGGCGGTGCAAGGACGCTAAGACCCGCCAAGACCAGGCCCTGTTCGGGATAATACAGGGCGGGATGTACCGGGACCTCCGCGAGCGATGCGTCGGGGAGCTTGTCGGGATAGGGTTCCCGGGATATGCGATAGGCGGGCTGTCGGTCGGCGAGACAAAGCCTCTCATGTACGAGGTGGTCGAGTATACCGCCGCCGCGATGCCGGAGGACGCGCCCCGGTACCTGATGGGCGTCGGGACGCCAGAGGACCTCGTCGAGGGCGTTATGATGGGCGTGGACATGTTCGACTGCGTGATGCCCACGAGGAACGCGAGGACGGGTACGCTGTTCACGAGCTTCGGGAAGCTGAACATAAGAAACGCGAAGTACGCGGAAGACGAAAGGCCGATAGACCCGGAGTGCGGGTGCTACGCGTGCAGGAACTTCACGAGGGCGTACCTTCGGCACCTCTTCCATGCAGGCGAGATACTCGCGCTCAGGCTTAACACGCTTCACAACCTCCACTACTACCTGGGCCTCATGGGGGACATCAGGCAGGCGGTGGAGCAGGACAGGTACATGGAGTTCAGGAAAGGTTTTTACAATAAACGGGAGGTGGAACAATGTTAGTGACAGTAGCTTATGCAATGGGTGCGCCAGCTGGCGGGGCGGGTGCGCAGGGCGCGCCGCCTGCGTGGTTCAACATGCTCCCGCTTGTCGCGGTATTCGTTATATTCTATTTCCTGCTCATCCGCCCGCAGCAGAAGAAGGCCAAGGAACACAAGGCCATGCTGGACAGGCTGAAGAAGGGCGACAAGGTCCTGACGAGCGGCGGGATATACGGCACCATACATTCCCTCACGCAGGAAAAGGCCGTGCTGATAATATCCGAGAACGTCAAGATAGAGGTCAACCGCGGCTTCATCTCGGACGTCGTGAAGGCCGGCGAGGGCGAGTCCGAGAAGTCCTGAGCCTTTCGGCTGGCAGTATTTCCTTGAAAAAACAAGGGATATGCATGTATAAAGATGGATTTTTATACTTGCATTCGCGGCCTTTTTGTTTTATGATTACAAATTGATTTCAGGAGACGGGGGCAGGGTCTTGATGTCTGAAGTAACCCTTGACAGCGTAAGGAAGAACGAGGTTGTCAGGGTCTACATAAAGAAGGCGGACGAGCACCTTGAGGTGATCGGATACACCGAGCACGGTTTCCGGCACGCCAATATAGTCTCCAAGCTGTCGCACGACATAATCACGAAACTCGGATATCCCGCGCGTATGGCGGAGCTTGCCGCCATAGCGGGTTTTCTGCACGACATCGGCAACGTGGTCGGCAGGAACGGCCACGGCACCGCCGCAGCCATGATCGCGCAGGGCATATTAGACAGGCTCGGGATGGGACCCGAAGAGGTAGTGACCGTGATGAGCGCGGTCGGCAACCACGAGGAAGAGCAGGGAGACCCGACCAACGCGGTGTCCTCGGCGCTTATCATAGCGGACAAGGCGGACGTGCACCGTTCGAGGGTACGGAACCCGAACATGATATCGTTCGACATACACGACAGGGTGAACTACGCCGCGACCGAGTCGTCACTGAACATAGACGCGAAGGAAAAGACCATAACGCTGGCCATAACCATCGACACATACATATCGCAGGTCATGGAGTATTTCGAGATATTCCTGTCAAGGATGGTGATGTGCAGGAAGGCCGCGGCGTTCCTGGGCTGCGAGTTCCACCTAGTCATCAACGGAGTCAAACTGTCATAGGCATCATCAAATGAATCGGGAGGCAGTGTCTTTATGAGCAAGAGTCTGGTTTGGAGAGTCGGTCTGTTGGCGGTAGTCGTGGCTATAGCCATAACCCTTTTTCTGCCGAGTATGCCGGGCGTGAGGGATTCCCTGCCGGACTGGTGGAAGAACAACCGGGTGCTGGGCAACAAGATAAGCCTTGGGCTCGACCTGCAGGGAGGCATGCACCTTGTATACCAGGTGCAGACGGACCAGGCGGTCTCATCCGCGACTTCGAGGCTGATGGGAAGCCTCAAGTCCTCAGCCGCGGAGAAGGCCGTGCCCCTGACCGACATCAAGCAGACGTCGGCGACTGAGATTGAGGCGGTCACCACGACGCCGGCCGACATGGACAAGTTCCTGACCCTGGTCGCGGACCTGGGAACACTCGAGTCCAAGACGAGGGAGGGCAACCGCATCGTGCTCGCCATGAAGGCGAAGGACGCGGAACGCCTGAAGGAGAACTCCGTCACCCAGGCCCTCGAGACCATCAGGAACAGGGTCGACCAGTTCGGCGTCGCCGAGCCCGTGATACTCCAGCAGGGTGTGGACGAGATACTCATTCAGCTCCCCGGCATAAAGGACCCGCAGAGGGCGCTCAACCTTATCGGCAAGACCGCGCTGCTCGAGTTCAAGATGGTGGACGAGGACACCAAGCTCACCCCGCCGCTCCCGTCGAGCGTGCCTGCAAGCGAGGCGGACGCCCTCGTGGCGCAGTATGCGGGTAAGATTCCCCCGACCGACCAGATACTCTTCGAACGCGAGGTTGACCCCTCCACCGGGTCGGTCTCCAAGAAGCCGTACCTCATAAAGTCCGAGACGATGATGACCGGCAGCTACCTGAAGGACGCGCGCGTCACCATTAGCGGCCGTACCGGCGAGGCCGAGGTCTCGTTCGAGTTCGACCCGGCGGGCGGAAAGATATTCGACGCGCTAACCGCGGCCAACGTCGGCAAGCTGATGGCTATAGTGCTTGACGGCAACGTGTACTCCGCACCGCAGATAAGGGAGCGCATCAGCGGCGGCAGCGGCGTAATCACCGGCCGCTTCTCCGAGTCCGAGGCGAAGGACCTTGCGATAGTCCTGAAGGCCGGCGCACTGCCAGCCCCGCTCAAGCCCCTCCAGAACCTGACCGTCGGGCCGACGCTCGGCAACGACTCTATCGATTCCGGCAAGAAGGCGATCCTGCTCGGCTGCCTGCTGGTCGTGCTGTTCATGGCTATATACTACAGGATGTCGGGCGTGATAGCGGACTTCGCCATCGCGCTTAACCTCATAGTCCTGATAGGCGCGCTCGCGGCCCTTTCGGCGACCCTGACCCTGCCGGGCCTCGCGGGCATACTGCTCACCATCGGCATGGGCGTCGATTCGAACGTCCTGATCTTCGAGAGGATAAGAGAAGAGCTGAGGCTCGGAAAGAGCGTCCGGGCGGCCATAGACGGCGGCTACGACAAGGCCTTCACGACGGTCCTCGACTCGCACGTGACGACGCTCATCACGGCGGCGGTGCTCTTCCAGTTCGGCACCGGGCCAATCAAGGGCTTTGCCGTGACGCTGTCCCTCGGTATCATAATCAACCTGTTCACGGCGCTGGTCGGCACCAAGGTCGTGTTCGACTTCATCAACTCGAAATGGAAGCTCGCGAAGCTGAGCATATAACCTTGTGTGTTCGGTTTAAAGGCTTACGCAGTTATAATTAATATCGGAGGCAAGTTTAGATGGAACTCATCAAGAAGACAAACATAGATTTCATGGGCCTGAGAAAGATTGCGTTCGCATTCTCCTCGGTACTCGCAATACTCGGCATCGCCTGCATAGTGATGATCGCCATAGGCAGGGCAAACTTAGGCATCGACTTCGCGGGCGGTGCATCGGCGGACCTTATGTTCACAAGGCCTGTCCAGATAGAAGAGGCGAGGAAGGCGCTCGACAAGGGCGGTTTCAGGGACGCGGAGCTTCAGGCCTTCACCGGCGGGACGAAGATGCTGGTCAGGGTCAAGAAGACCGACGTGCCGGTAGGCGAGGTCGTCGACAGGATAAAGGCCGCATTTGTTACCGCGTTCCCGGACAACCCCGTGACCATAGACTCGAGCTCTGCTATCGGGCCCACCGTCGGCAAGGCGCTCCAGAAGGACGCCCTCCTCGCGGTCGCGCTCTCGATGCTCGGCATAATTATCTACATCTGGTTCCGGTTCGAGTTCCGGTTCGGCCTTGCGGCGACGATTGCCACTTTCCACGACGTGCTTGCGGTTCTCGCCGTATTCATGCTCCTGCACAAGGAGATAACCCTGCTCGTCGTGACCGCGCTACTGACGGTAGCCGGCTACTCACTCACGGACACCGTCGTCGTCTTCGACCGTATAAGGGAGAACCTGAGGATAAGGCAGAAGGACAACCTGCTCGACATAATAAACGAGAGCGTCAACGAGGTGCTGTCGAGGACGATAGTAACCTCTATGACCGCTTTCCTGGCCGTGCTGGCGCTCTTCTTCTTCGGCGGCGAGGTGCTCCACGACTTCGCGTTCGCGATGATGGGCGGCATCATAGTCGGCACATATTCTTCCGTATTCGTGGCGAGCCCGCTGCTTTATGTATGGCCCGGCAAGAAGGGCGGCAGGCTCATCAAGACCGCGATGCTCACAAAGCAGCCCCTGAGGGCGGCGGTGTCAGCTCCTGCGGCCGCGGCCGCCATGCCCGCAACCCCGGCGCCTGCGCCTTCCGAGCCCCGGGCCGAGAAGGCGGCGGCGTCCGGCAAAAAGAAGAAGCCGAAGTCCAAGGCAAGGGCGTAGTGGCACTGCGATTACTTCGGGCTTAAGGGACCAGGAAAAAGGGGCAGCCATTATCGCTTCACATGGAAGATACAGCCGCGCGCACGGCAGGGGAGATTTGAAAGGTGCTTGTAAAGCGATGGATAAAGCAGGATGCCCCTCCGTCCTTGAAAGACGTCTTCTGCGCTGAACTGGGCGTATCTCCCACCACTGCCAACATCCTCATAAACAGGGGCATCAGGAAGCAGGAAGAGGCCGAGACATTCATGAGGGCGTCTTTAGACGACCTTGTGGACCCGTTCACCCTTAAGGACATGGACAGGGTGGTCGGACGCGTTATAAAGGCCTTGCGAAGCGACGAGAAGATTGTTATTTTCGGCGACTACGACGCGGACGGCATCACCGCCACCGCGCTGCTCGTGGAGTTTTTCAAAAGTCTCGGCAAGCACGCCGATTACTACATCCCGCACCGTCTCGAAGAGGGATACGGCATCAGCCTCTCCGCCCTCGAAAAAATCCACCACGACGGGGTCAAGCTCATCATAACCGTGGACTGCGGCATATCCTCCGTTGAAGAGGTCGAAGCCGCGACACGGATGGGCATGGACGTCATAATTACCGACCACCACGAGCCGCCTGAAATACTCCCGCGCGCCTATGCGATACTTAACCCATGCCTGAAGGACTCGGGCTACCCGTTCACGGGGCTTGCCGGGGTGGGTGTCGCCCTGAAGCTCGCACAGGGCGTCCTGGCGGGGCTGGACGGCAAGGACAATGCGGGACCCGGCATAGACCCGCGCCTGATTGAATATCTCGACCTGGTGGCGCTCGGCACCATAGCCGACGTCGTCCCGCTCCGTGGCGAGAACCGCATACTGGTCAAGCACGGCCTGCACCTGCTGAAGGAAGGCAGGAGGCTTGGGATACGTAAGCTGAAGGATGTAGCCCTGGTAAACGGCAAGACGTTCACCAGCACGACGATTGGGTTCCAGATGGCGCCCAGGCTCAATGCATCGGGCCGGCTCGGCAAGGCCGGGGTCGGCGTCAGGCTCCTGACCACGGACGACCCCGAAGAGGCCGCGGCGATTGCCGAAGAGTTAGACGGGATGAACCGGGACAGGCAGAAGATAGAAGAGGTGATACTGGATGAGGCTCGCTCCATCATCCTGTCCGAGATGGACGACGACTCGAGCACTATAGTCCTATCGTCCGACATGTGGCACCAGGGCGTCATCGGTATCGTTGCATCCAAGCTCGTCGAGGAGTTCTACAAGCCAACCGTGCTCATATCCATGAACGACGACATGGGTAAGGGCTCGGCGCGGAGCATCCATGCATTCCACCTGTATAACGGGCTGGACCTGTGCAGCAGGCACCTGGAGGGTTTCGGCGGGCACAAGTACGCGGCCGGGCTATCTATAAAACGCGAGAACCTGGGGCCGTTCAAGAAGGATTTCGAGTCACTGGTCAGCGGTTCCCTTACTCCCGAGGACTTCATCCCGTCCATAAAGATAGACGCGGAGCTTACCATCGGCGAGCTCGACTGGCGGCTATACGAGGAGCTTAGCGCGCTTGACCCGTACGGGGCAGGAAACCCGGAGCCCGTACTCGAAGCCAGGAGGGTAGAGGTGCTCTACCCCAAGCTCGTTGGCAAGAACCACGTCAGGATGCGGATGGCGCAGGACGGCTCCGTCATAAACTCTATCGGTTTCAATATGGGCGACATCTACCAGAGCCTCGCAATGAGGAAAGTCAGGGTCGACGCGGCGTTCTGCCTCGGTATTAACGAGTGGCAGGGCGAAAAGCGGCTGCAGCTCCACCTCAAGGACATACATTTCTGATATGCTCCGTTTCGAAGACGTAATCGACAGGGTACAGCAGTACCAGCCGGACGCGGACCTGGACTTCCTGAGGAAGGCCTACATCTACTCCGCCAAGGTGCACCAGGGCGCTATCCGCCTGTCGGGAGAGCCTTACCTTGTCCACCCGATAGAGGTCGCGGGTATCCTGACCGAGCTTAAGCTCGACTACGTCACCGTCGCATCCGGTCTGTTGCACGACACGGTTGAGGACACCGCCACGACCGTCGAGGAAATCAGGGAGTACTTCGGAGACGAGGTAGCCCACATCGTCGATGGGCTCACCAAGATAGCCAGGATAGAGTTCAAGACCCGCGAGGAGCAGCAGGCGGAGAACTTCCGCAAGATGATACTCGCCATGTCGCAGGACATCAGGGTAATCCTGATAAAGCTCGCCGACCGCCTCCACAACATGCGCACCCTGAAGCACCTGAAGCCCGAACGCCAGAAGGCGATAGCCCAGGAGACGCTCGACATCTACGCCCCGCTCGCGAACCGGCTCGGACTCGGGCGCCTTAAGTGGGAGCTAGAGGACCTGTGCCTGTCTTACCTCGAACCGGAGGTGTACCAGGACCTGGTCGGCAAGATATCCAAGAAGCGAGACGAGCGCGAGACGTACATAAAAGAGCTTATCGCCATAGTCAAGGCGCACATGGAGAAGCTTGGCCTTCCGGGCCGTGTGCTTGGCCGGCCCAAGCACTACTACAGCATATACCAGAAGATGCTCAAGCAGGGCATCACGGTGGACGAGATATACGACCTGATAGCGATCAGGATAATCACGGATACCACCTCAAGCTGCTACGCAACTCTCGGCATGATACACTCGCTATGGCTGCCCGTGCCGGGCAGGTTCAAGGACTACATCGGAGTCCCCAAGTCAAACCTCTACCAGTCGCTCCACACGACGGTCATCGGCCCGAAGGGCGAGAGGGTCGAGTTCCAGATTCGGACCGAGGAGATGCACCAGATAGCCGAGGCCGGCATCGCCGCGCACTGGCAGTACAAGGAAAAGGGCAAGATAGCGCAGGAGGACGAGAAGCGCTTCTCATGGCTCCGGCAACTTGTCGAGTCGCAGAAGGAGATAACCGACTCCCGCGAGTTCCTGGACACACTGAAGGTGGACCTGTTCGCGGAGGTGGTGTACGTCTTCACGCCGAAGGGGGACGTGAAGGAGCTTCCCAAGGGCTCGACCCCTGTGGACTTCGCATATTCCGTACACACCGACGTCGGCAACCAGTGCGTCGGCGCGAAGGTCAACGGAAAGATGGTGCCGATAAAGTACCAGTTCAAAACCGGCGACGAGGTCGAGATTATAACCCAGCCAGGGCACGTCCCGTCACGCGACTGGCTGAAGTTCGTCAGGACCACCAAGGCGCGTCACAGGATAAGGCATTGGCTCAAGCAGGAGGAGCAGAAGCAGAGCATACAGTTGGGACGCGACCTCCTCGAGAAGGAGCTCAAGAAGCACAACTTGAACCCGCTCAAGATATTCAAGTCGCCGGACCTCGGCAAGGTGCTGGAGGCGCTCGAGCTTGCGGACCTGGATGCCCTGTTCCACGAGATAGGTTTCGGCAAGGTATCGGCCAGGCAGGCGATATCGCCGCTCCTGCCGGAAGTGGAGGCGGGCGAGGAGAAGCGGGACGAGTCCATACTGAAGAAGGTTGCCCGGAAGATAGCATTGACGCGCGAAAAGGGCGTCAAGATAAAGGGCATCGACGACATCATGATACATTACTCGAAGTGCTGCAACCCGGTCCCCGGCGACAAGATAGTAGGGTTCGTCACGCGCGGGCGGGGCGTGTCCATACATTCGGCGGACTGCACCAACGTCTACGACCTGGAAAACGAGCAGGAGCGGATGATACAGGTGGAATGGGACCTCGAGAGCAAGGCGTCCTACTCCGCCAGGATAACGGTGCTGACCGTCGACAAGCCGGGCCTGCTCGCCAACGTCTCGACCGCCATCGCCGCGGCGGACTCGAACATCAGCCATGCGGAGATTACCACCACAGAGGAGAAGAGGGCGGTCTGCAACTTCGTCGTCGAGATTACCGACGTCAAGCACCTGGATAAGGTCATGAAGAAAATTGCGCAGGTTGACGGCGTGATAAATGTCAAGAGGGTGAAGACGTCGTGATGCAGGGGAGGATGTCGGATGCCGCGTGAGATAATAAATTCAAGGCGGGCCCCGGCCGCAGTCGGCGCCTACTCGCAGGCGGTCCGGGCGGGGGACTTCGTATTCGTCTCCGGCCAGATACCGCTTAACCCGGAGACGGGCGAGGTCGTATTCTCCGAAATCAAGGAGCAGACCGAGCGGATACTCGTCAATATAAGGAACATACTCCAGGAATGCGGGATGGGCCTTGAGGACGTGGTCAAGACCACGGTCTACCTCGAGCTTATGGACGACCTCTCGCGGGTGAACGAGGTATACGGAAGGTTCTTCGGTGAGAACCCGCCGGCCCGTGCCGCTGTGGAGGTGGCGAGGCTGCCGAAGGACGTCGCGATTGAGATTGAGGCGGTTGCGTACAAGAAACGGGAGGGGGAGTAAATAACTCAGCTTGCATTAGTCGTCACCCCCGTGAAAACGGGGGGCTAGGTTTAAACCTGGATTCCCGCTTTCGCGGGAATGGCAAGTATCATAACTAACAGATACGCTTGCTTCTTCGCAACAAAAAACCCGCCCCAAAGAGGGCGGGTTTTTAGGTTTCGAATCAGCCGGCGGTTGGCGAAAGATACGCCGCTTTCAGGTAGGTGGAGCCTGACTTAGAGCGCCTTAACGGCTGTGCCTGAGCGTATGCAACGCGTGCAGACGAGCGCCTTGGTCTTGCTGCCGCCCTTGATGATATGTATGCTCTGAAGGTTGGGCTTGAACACCCTCTTCGATTTGTTGTTCGCGTGGCTGACTTTGTTTCCTACCTGGCGGGTCTTCCCGCAAATCGCACATTCCCTGCCCAAGGTGACACCTCCCCGAATCCCGAAAATTATTTATTGCATCAAAAGAGTCCGTATGATAGCATCCGAAAAGGCGATTTGCAAGCAAAAAAGTAATCGCTTCCTATTGCCGTTGCCACGGCGCGGACATCTCCGTTGAATGCTTAAGCCCGGACATTACAAGGTCTTATGGCGATACCCGACAAACCGCTCACGCACATTGACCTGTCCCAGCCGATCCAGTACGCGAAGGGCGTTGGCCCCAAGCGCGCCGAACTGCTTGCAAAGCTTGGGATAATGACGGTAAAGGACGGCCTGTACTGCTTCCCGTACCGTTACGAGGACAGGGGGAACTTTAAAAAGATTGCCCGCATTTCATTCGGCGGGTACGAGACGGTCATGGGCGAGGTCGTATCCGCCGAGGTCGTGACCACAAGGAATCGCCGCATGAAGCTGTTCGAGCTTGCCGTGAGGGACGAGACCGGCGTCTTAACGGGGCTGTGGTTCAACCAGCCGTTCATGCAGAAGAACTTCAAGCCCGGCCAGAGGGTAATACTCTCAGGGACGGCGAAACAGGACGGCTACAAGGGCTACCGGCCGGTCATGGAGAACCCGGAGTACGAGATAATCGAGGAGGACGGCGAGGAGACGATACATACCGGCAGGGTAGTCCCGATATACAAGGCGACCGCGGGTATAAGCGTCAGGAGCATACGCTCCATCATGAAGACGCTTGTGGACGGCTACGTCCGGGGGCTTCAGGAATTTTTGCCGGAGGGTTTCCTGGAGAAGTACCACATCCCGGCCCTGCCGGACGCGGTCAGGGAGGTACACTTCCCCGAGAGGGAGAAGGATGTCACGTCGCTTAACGAAAGGGCTACGCGCGCCCACAAGCGGCTCATATTCGACGAGTTCTTCCTCCTTGAACTCGGCCTTGCGCTTATGAAGAAGGGCCGGGTCGTGGCAAGCGAAGGCATTAGCATCAGGGGTGACGGATGCCTCACAAGAAAGTATTTTGCGTCCCTGCCGTTCAGGCTGACACCGGCCCAGTTGAAGGTCATGGCGGAGATAAAGGCTGACATGGAGCGCGAAGCGCCCATGAACAGGCTGCTCCAGGGCGACGTCGGCTGCGGCAAGACCGCGGTCGCGGTAGCCGCGATACTACAGGCGGCCGAGGCGGGCTACCAGTCGGCCCTTATGGCCCCGACCGAGATACTCGCGGAGCAGCACTACCTGAACCTTAAGAAGCCGCTCGGCGCGCTCGGGCTGGATGTAGCGCTCCTGACCAGTTCGCTGAAGAAAAAAGAAAAAGAGGCGGCCATAAAAGACATATCTGAGGGCAGGGCGTCCCTCGCGGTCGGGACGCACTCGCTCATACAGGAAGGGGTGGGGTTTAAGAAGCTCGGCCTTGCCGTGGTCGACGAGCAGCACCGGTTCGGCGTAATGCAGAGGGCCGTGCTGAAGGATAAAGGCATGAACCCCAACATCCTGGTCATGACCGCGACACCCATACCGCGTACGCTCGCGCTCACGGTCTACGGGGACCTCGACGTATCTGTCATCGACACGATGCCGAAGGGCAGGACGCCGGTGATTACCAAGCTTTTCGACGACAGGACGAGGGCGGAGGCCTACAGGCTGATAAAGAGGGAGATCATTGCCGGACGCCAGGCGTACGTCGTATTCCCGCTCGTCGAGGAGTCGGAAAGCTCTGACCTGAAGGCCGCGAAGGAAGGGGCGGAACTGCTCGGCAGGGAGATATTCCCGGACGTGAAGGTAGGACTCATACACGGGAAGATGAAGCCCGCCGAGAAGGAGCGGGTGATGGACGAGTTTCGGGCCGGGACGATACAGATACTCGCGGCCACGACCTTGGTCGAGGTCGGCGTGGACGTGGCCAATGCGACTGTAATGCTGATCGAGCACGCGGAACGCTTCGGGCTCGCACAGTTGCACCAGCTCCGCGGCAGGGTAGGCCGGTCCTCCCACCAATCCTACTGCGTACTGCTCGCTTCGGGCTTCACCCCTGTCTCGCGCGAGCGGCTCGGGGCGATGTTAAGGAGCGCAAGCGGGTTCGACATAGCCGAGGAGGACCTGCGGATCAGGGGGCCGGGCGAGTTCTTCGGGACGCGCCAGTCGGGGCTTCCGGACCTGACCATGGGGAATATTCTGCGCGACACCAAAATATTAATTGCCGCACGCAAGGAGGCCTTTGATATAATAGCAAAAGACCCGGAGCTCTCCGGAGGGGGCAGGGGCCCGCTGAAGACGGCGCTGGTCGAGAAGTGGCGGGACAAACTCGGGATGATCACTGTGAGCTGATACCGCAAACCCCTCTCCCTTGATGGGAGAGGGCATGGGAGAGGGTGAACAAAAGAACCACCCTCCCCTTAAGTCCCCTCCCATCGAGGGAGGGGAGGTAATTAGTCGGCTGGCAATATTATTCATTTACAGGGAAACGAAATGATACTATGGGACCGGATTAAGAGAAGCCTTGACAACGGCGTGGACACGGTGATGAAGGTGTCCCAGAAGGTGTCCGAGAGAGCCAGGATAGAGGCCAGGGTAGCAAGGCTGATGATCGACAAGGGCAGCCTGGAGACCAAGATGGAGCGCTTGAACAGGCGGCTCGGAGAGCGCGTCTACTTCCTGTGGGAGCAGAAGATCAGGGGCATAATGAAGGACCAGGAGGTGGTCGCCACCATGCGGGAGATAACCGAGCTTAGGGAGCAGGTCACGGCCCTGCAGCTGAACATCCAGAAGGTATCGCTCGGCGAGGGGGAAGATTAGCCCATGGTCCCCTTCGTGTACTTCATGACGTTCCTTGTGGGGCTTGTTATCGGCAGCTTCCTGAACGTATGCATCTACCGCCTGCCGAGGGACAAGTCCATAGTGTTCCCGCCGTCTTCATGCACGAGCTGCGGCTCCCCGATCAAGCCGTGGCACAACATACCCGTCATAAGCTACGTCCTCTTGGGCGGGCGGTGCGCCTCGTGCGGAGAAGGCATTTCAATCGTATACCCCATCGTCGAGCTGACTAACGCGCTGTTGTATATAGCCGCCCTTTACCGTTTCGGGCTGACCGGCCAGGCGGCGCTCGTGATGGCGCTCGTATCCGCGTTCATAGTCATATTCTTCATAGACCTGGAGCACCGCATAATCCCCAACGAAATAACGTACCCCGGCATACCGCTCGGCCTTCTGCTCGGCCCGCTGGTGTTCCATACGGGCTTCCTCAACTCGTTCATCGGGGCCCTGGCTGGAGGCGGCCTGCTGTTCGGCATAGCCTTCCTGGTTAGCGTCATAATCAAGGCCGAATCGCTCGGCTTCGGAGACGTGAAGCTCATCGCCATGGTAGGAGGGTTCGTGGGCTGGAAGCTCACACTGCTCACCATGTTCATCGGCTCGGTGCTCGGCTCTGTTGTCGGGGGCGGCCTGATATACTCCAAGAAGATGGACAGGCGCACCATGATACCGTTCGGGCCGTTCCTGGTTGTCGGGGCGCTTGTGGCAATATTCTTCGGGAGGGAGCTGATAGACTGGTATTTCGGTTATGTCTCCTCGCCCGTGCAGTAGGCCAGACCATGAAGAAGGACCCGCGAAGGCAGTCTATAAGAAGGCGTAAGTGGAAAAGGTGGCTCAGGTATCAGTATGTAAGGGTCGTGCGTCTGAACGACTCGCCCGAGAAGATAGCCGCCGGGCTTGCCCTCGGAGTGGTGCTCGGGATACTGCCGACCTTCGGGCTGGGCATAATTATAGCCGTATTCACCGCGGGGCTATTCAGGGTTAATCGGGTGTCGGCGGTCATCGGCACGTTCATCATGAACCCCTGGACCGCGACGTTCTTCTGGGCCGCGAGCTATATTATAGGTTCGCTGACCATCGGGCAGAACCTTCCTGAGACGCTCCAGCTTATCAAGACGGTGAAGTCGCACGGCGACCTCTGGAGAAGCCTGCTCGAGCAGAGGTTGCTCCTGCCGTATGTCGTCGGCAACATCATGATTACAGCAGGTTCGGCCGCATTATCGTATGTCGCCTGCCTTTATATAGTAAGGGCGTACCGGCATGCAAGGAAGGAGCGGCTGGAGAGGAAGGCCGAGAGCATCAGAGGCGGCCGTAACCCCCGGACAGGGCCCCCAGCCGGACCCTGATAACGTCCATCAGCATCCTCGACGAGTCCCGCACAATATGCACTTTGGATAGCGGTGAATTTATCCAGCGGACGGGCATCTCTACCACCTTGAGCCCTTTTCTGTGCGCGAGGAACAATAGCTCCACGTCGAACGCGAACCGCTCCACCCTCTGCGCCCTGAATATCCCGTCGCATGTCTCCCGCTTGAACAGCTTGAACCCGCACTGGGTATCCGATATCCCGCGCACGGTCAGGAGGCGCACGATTTTGTTGAACGTCTTTCCCATCATCATGCGGTAGAACGGTTGTTTTTTGATTATGTCGGATTCGTCGAGCGCCCTTGACCCGATTACAATGTCCGCGCCTCTGTCTATCTCAGGGAGGAAGCGCCCGAGCTCCTCTATGGGCGTGGACAGGTCGGCGTCGCTGAACAGCACGAGCCCTCCGTCGGTATTTAAGAAGCCGTTCTTCACCGAGTAGCCCTTGCCCCTGTTGGCTCCGTTTCCTATGAGCCTTAGCGCGGGCATGTGGGCCGCGGCATCAAGGACGATATCGCGGGTCGTGTCGCCGCTTCCGTCGTCAACGACCACAATCTCGTAGTCCTGCCCGAGTCCGGAGAGGTACTCGTTTATCCGTGTGAGCGTCGGCCCGATACGGGCGGCCTCGTCGTAGGCCGGTATCACGACCGAGAGCTTAACCCTCTTCATCTTTTTCCGCCATCCTCGCGTATGGGTATTTCTCGATTATAGCGCGGTTTGCGGGGACGTCTCTCACAAGTATGTCCGCCGTCTTGTCGGCATATATGAGACGCCACTTGCCGGACTCCAGAAGGAGCTGGCATATCGCCGCGCCGTTATTGTATATTACCCAGTCGACGTTATATTTGTCCAGGACTTTATCGTATCCGGGCTCTGCCCTCGCAACCTTGATGTACTCCTTCATGAACGGCACGCCGTACATGTCGGACCGTCCGTCGAAGAATACCTTCCAGTGCGGGTAGCTCCTGTATATGATATACCCGCCCCAGCCGTCGTTGTTGAACATGTTTCCTTTTATGTCGTTCTTGAGCGCGAACTCGACCGCGTCCACGGGGAAGACCTTGCTGTCGTGCCTGTAGTCCATGACCTTCATGCCCCCGGCATATCCGCCGTTAAACGCTACCATCAGGCATGCGGCAACCGAAACATATATCCATGTGTGAAGCGTGAACCGTCGTTCCAGCGGGACGATGTCCGAGGTAATCTTCTTGAACCTTTCCGCGACCCTTCTGGATAACCCGCCTCCCGGGAGGTGCCCTGCGAGTTCGTCGAGCACTCCGCCCGCCCTGACTGCCGCGGCCGGGGTGACAATGAGCGCCATGAGCGGTATGTACCTTGCGGAGTATAGGGACATGTGCGTCATCAGGAGGGCCGCGCCCCCCTCGAACATGTCGGGTTTTTTCCGTGACAGGACGAATATCACGATGAACGTAAAAAGCATCATCTCGAACGTCCGGTTGGCATGGAAGTTGGGCGAGAGCCATTCCATGACGTTGTCCATTATGTACTTCCTGCCGACCAGATGGAACGGGAAGTAGAGTATGGCGGGGCCGTGCGGGTTAAGGAACGTGGCCGCGACGGTAACGGCCCCGGTCAAACCCAGGACCTTCGCCTTGTCTTTGGAGCCGGTATCCCGTCGCTTTGACGCAAGGTATCGGAACAGGTTGCCGCCCGCATAAAGGAATAGAAGCATCAGCCCGAGGATAAACCCCGCGTGCAGGTTGACCCATACCGCCATCAGCATGGGCAGGTATTTCAGGTGGTTTTTCCCCTCCCGCTGGTAGACTTCCAGAATCACTATGAATGCGAGCGTCATCGGCATCGAGAATATGTGCGGCCTTGCGAGCCAGTGGAGCGAAGACGCTATCGCTGCGGCCACGGTCAGCAGCACGGCAACAAACGGGTTGACCGCGCGGTAGACCAGGAACCTGTACAGGAAGAAGAACGTCAGGCCGACTACAAGGGCGGAGAGGAGAACGACTCCGTTTAACCCCATGAGCCTGTGGAAGCCTGCAAGGACAATCTCGGCCAGCCACTCGTGCGAGGTCCAGGGCGTGCCCGGCATAGTATGCGAATACGGGTCGGCGAAAGGCACCTTCAGGCCGCCCAATATGTTCTTCCCCGTGATGATATGCCAGCCGGTGTCGCCGTCGCTCAGGAACTGCTGGCCCAGGTAGAGTGCCTTGAAGAATATGCTCAGAAACAGCACGTCCCCGATAGACGGCACAACCCAGTCGGCTAATTTTCTTCCTGCCACGTGATACCCTCCGGAGACTTGTACTTCATTGTACCTTGCGCGCTATCGATTATACCCGAAAACCAGCCGTCGTCCTCCCAAAAAATTCCTTCGGGCAAAAGGACCCGCACCGCGGGGAGGTATCCCTTCCCGCGCACCTTGAGCGGGCCTATGACGCGAGCCTTCTTTTTTGAAGGCTCATCGGCGTATAGCGTTACCTCGAACACCGCATCCGTGGCCTTGTCCTGCTTTGTATCGTATTCCAGCCCGACCGTGTATATGCCGGGTATGGCATTGCCGACCGTTGCCTGTCCGGCGCCTGAGTCTTCAATAACGTTGAAATCAGGAGATGTGGTATGTGTGGCTTTGTTCGCGAGCGGGTGCGGCCTCCACTTGCACTTTATTCTGATGCCGTCTCCGTTACCGGAGTATTTCACACGGACCGCAAAGTCTCTTGGGACTGGGATGTAATTAACGGTTACAGAGTCTTTTACTTCATGACCTTCGCTGTCCGATGCATACACCGCTATTTCATTGCTGCCCCGGTCGAGCGCAAGGCTTGTGGAAAAGCCGCCGTCCCTCAGGAGCAGCTCCATCACGCGTCCCCCGGCCCTCAGGAATACCGAATTTATTCCTTTCCCGGATGCTGCCCCTTTCACCTCGACCATGCCCTGGCCGGTATCCCCTGCCGATGGGCCTGTTATCTTCACATACGAAACCATCTGTTCATATACCGCCTCGGCCAATAAAATCGAGGCGTCGCGTACCAGCGAGCCCGGCCCTATTGTTATGTTTGGCCTTGGTAACTGAAGACCGGCGTTCTTTTCGCCCGTGACTACCAACGGGGGGGCTTCGGGCTTTTCATCAGCCGGCAGTGCCGAAGGGGAGCTGACCGAGGTAGCATGGACGAATGATGGGGGCTCCAGCCCGGGTGCTGCAACAGTTGTAACGTCGTCGTACGCGGTGGCGGGCGTCCCTGACTTCTCTAAAAACTTCGGGGCGATGGTCGTCCGGCCAGGGTATACCTCCGTCCCGGTTGCAGAGGTCTGGGCCTGCAAAGTCTGCAAGGGTGCGACGGCTGGTGCTATGGTATCCACGGGCATACCAACGGCCTTAGAGACGGGTATATCGAGGACCTTCACCGTAGTCCCGGAGCTGAAGACAACGCGCTCAGAACGTGCAGATTCCTGACCGGCGACCGAAGCGGGTTTTTTCTCGTCGTAGGGCATCTTGACCTTGTCTGCATTAGACGCAGGCAGGTCAGCCATGGCGAGCATTGTCTCCCTGGTGCCTTTAAACAGTATTATCGTACCCGGCTCGGGTTCGTTGACTACGGTTTCTTCCGTCTTATCCGTAACGGTTGCTTTCTTATCCTGAACAGACCTATTTACGGCGGGTGCCGGCTCAGGCTTATGACCGGAACTGTCGGCACCCCTGGATGCCGCCTTGTTCATATTGTCGGCGAGCTGTGCATTTTTTGTGGGTACGGGCAGGGCTGGATTTGTCACGGGATGCAGGAGGGCGGGTTTTGCCTGCGATATCTTGCCTGCGGCTCCGTGCACAGCGGATGGCGTCCTGCGGCTGCCGGGCATGGGTTTTGCTTTCGGCCTGTCCTGCGCCTGTCTTAAAGGTGTCGGGCCCGGATAGATGAGGCTCACGTAGAGTATTGGGCTTATCGGCGTCCTCGGCTTTGTCAGGCTGTCGAGGAAGTTGAGCGTGAAGTTCGAAACCAGCGTCATGCTGAACACGTGCACGAGGAATGAAAAGACCATGAAGACGGACCAATAGCGGCTGGGGGTGTAAATATCCTCACGCCTGACTCTATTGTATACTGAAGTGTTGGAGTGCATCAGCCGCCTATACGGTGAGTTTACGTTTCCTGGTACTGTAAAATGCACCCGCGTAAATAATGATTACCCCGATCCATGCGAGCGCTGAGCATATCTTAGCGGCCCAGCGAAGCGGCGTGTCCATGAACGCAAGGGTTACCATGCTCCTGCCCTTCGGGACATTTATGAGCATCGCGCCCGTGACGGGTTCAGCCGAGATATCCGCCCGAGAGCCGTTAATGACCGCCTGCCAGCCGGGGTAGTAAAACGTCCGGACCCTCAGCCTTGCTTCCGAACTGGTTACGATTTCGAACTCGCGTCTCTCCGGCGCCCACTTCTTTATATCAAGTGTAACAATATTCTCAGGATACTGCGCAATTATTTTCGCGTAGTTGCCCTCCGACGAGTGATAACGGAGCCATTCGAGCGAGACGTTTCTGGGCACATACTCCCGAACGTCCTGTGCGTCCGGGAGTTTCGCGAGGTCAACCGGCGTGAAATAGCAGCCCCTTGTGATGATCTCGATGTCGTAATACGCGCACGCGGCGGCGCTTATTATAAAGATAGTCAGCCACGCGCCCGCCCTGGTGCGCAGGCTGGACTTATTTCTGTCCATGAACCCGGCTCCGGCCCCGGAAAGGCAGGCGGAGCCGAACACCAGTATTGCGGCCCAGCGGGTCGGGAACTGAATCTGCGTCATGCCGGGCACATTGGCCCACAGGAAGCCGGACATGGAAGTCATGATGAAAAGCGTGAATATCACTACCCCAAGGAAGAAGGCCGGGAGCGGCCCGCGTGCCTCTTTTCTGGACGGCCTGGACAGCAGGTATACCGACACGCCGAGCGCGGCCGAGGTGACGACGGTCCTTGCCAGGTACCTGTAGAACAGGGGGTTGAACGGGCTGATGGGCTTAAGTATGAAAAAAAGGTAGTTGTTCCAGTAGTGGTATATCTCGTCTTTCAGCAACATCTCGAAATGGACGAGGCTCCGTTCCGCCAGCACGGGAACAAGGTAAAATGCCGAGAGCGCGAAACTTAAACTGCCCGCGACGGCAAGCCGCGCCATCGCCCTCTTGAGGCCTCCGCGCCCCGCGCAGAAAAGGCCGAATGCGACAAGGACAGGCAGGAACATGTAGGCGGACAGGATGTGGGTGAGGCAGAGGAGCCCATACGATACCGCGAGGCCCGCTGTCCCCGTGCCTGCCTTTTCCTCGAGTACGGCCCTGCGCGTATAAAAAAGTATAAGCGGAAACCAGACGTAGGCAAACTTGCTTGCGTGAATGCCGAGGAAGTAAATGTCGAACACCCGGAACGGCTCGGCCATATAAACAATGGCCGCGACCAGACCTGCCCTCGGCCCCCATATGTCTTTTATGAACATGAACATGAAAAGGCCGGAGAGAGTCAGGCCCAGGAGCTTCACGACCATAGCGGCGGTTATGAGGTCGCCGGTTATTACCTTGAAGACGGCGGTGAGGTAGACGGTAAGGGGCGAATAGAATATGAAGGTCGGGTTACCGTAACCGCTGTGCGATTCCGCCATCCAGCGCGGGTACCATACCCCGGACGAAAGCGATTCCGCCATCTGGCGCGACCAGCTCAGGTAGAAAAGCGTGTCGTCCCTCAGGCACGAGAACACCCCGTGCGTGACGACCTGCCTGCCGAGCACGACCAGAGACACGGTCACGATTGCAACTACAGCGGTCAGGGTTTTCTTGTCCCTCATGGCTTCTTCACCGCGGGGTCTATGAACGGGGCCAGCCTGGCAACCCTGCCAAGTTCGCCGATATTGGAGTAGACGACCAGGAAGTCGCCGTCGCCGGCGGGTACAAGCCTTGCTTCCGGCGTATAGTCGCCCCTGTAGCCCGGCCCGTAGTTAATGAAGTCTATGAAGTTCCGGGTTGAGGGCAGGGGTGTTATCCAGCGCGTCTTGGTGGTAGTGTCGTTCTGGCCCAGGAACAGCCTCGGGCCGTCCGGCGTGGACAGAAACACGGTGTCATGTACCCTGAACTCCGGGAGGTAGAACATTGCATGCCGGTAGCTGTACAGAAACCTGTCCGTGCCGATAATCTCGGTATCGGCAGGCGAGAAGTTCTCCCTTATCGTCTTTATATATCCCGCCAGCGCCTTGTCGTGCTCCCTGATGCCCTTCGCGGAGAGCGGGTAGGGGGCAAACAGGAAAAATAGCGTGTTGACGGACGCGACAATGGCTACAAAGGCCCATCTGGGACGCTTTAACGGCATGGACGGGCAGGTTATCGACCTGGCCGCGAGCACCAGCAGGCCGACCATGTAAATCAGGCTGTGTCCGGGCACGGCAGGGTGCGTGAAAATTATAAGGTGAAATAGAAATGGAGGCATCAGCCAAAAACCGAAAAAGAATAGAATGCCGCGGTCGCTGATTACGGTCCTGCCTCTGAGGACGTTGTAGAGGCTGGCAATCAGCGGCGCAAGGGCAAGCAGAAGGCCGCTCAGGATGAAATACAGCATGTAGGTGGCGTTGAACTCTATCCAGTGCAGGTGTATGCCGCGCCAGTTGGAGTCGCGCCAGTGGGCGGACAGCGACTCGTAGTAGTGCGTGAAGCCCCCGCTCGCCACGGTCATCGGGATGAACCACGCAAGCACCGTTACGGCGAAGACCGCCAGAGCAGCCGCAACGCGCCTTGTACCCAGGCCTTTCATGGAATAAAACCAGAGGGGCATGAGGAACACCATTGTGTTCTGCCTGATGCCGCCCGCGACGCCGAGCACGACTGCCGCGACCCAGAAGAGGCGGTGTTCGCCTTTTATAATCTTGTAGCAGAGATAGGCGAAGAGGCCGCTCATGAAGGCCTCCGGCATATAGGACAGGGCGACCTCGCCGTGGAGCCACATCAGCGGGGAGGTTATAAAAAGCACCGCCGCGGCGACGCCGGTGTCGTTATCGAAAACCTCGCGGCCTAAGCGGTAGAGGATGACGGCGGTCAATGCGCTGAATATAATGCTTACCAGGACAAATGCTCTGTTTATGTCGCCCATGGCCATATCGGCAGCTCTGCCCATCAGCACGTACAGGAAATACCCGGGCGGCTGGGGCTGGTGCAGGGTTACGTCGAATTTTTGCGCGCCAAGCGCGAACTGCACCGAGTCGAGGTTATAGAGAAGCTTGCTCGTGAAGGGCAGGCGTGTCAGGGCCGCGGCCAGGAATATTATGGTCTCTGTCTTGGAAGGTCTCATGGTCTGCGTTTTACTAAGTTGGCCCGGCCTCAGACTGCCATGCCAGAAAAATCAAGCTTGTCGCCGATTTCGACAGGCGACCCGATAAGCGCGCCCGCCGGAAGTTCCACAACCCCTTTCGCCCTGATATGCCAGGCGCTCAGCCGCCCGGGCCTCATGTTTTGTATCACCGCAATGGCACGCCTGTTTTTGTCGAAGAATACGGTGTCTATTGGAAACCGCATCCCGATAGTATGGATGGAGGTGCAGGGCATTATAACAAGCCCTTCACCCGGGGCAAGTCCGTCCCTGCCGAGGAGCCCCTTCATCCTCTCGAACATCGTGCGGGCAAGCCCGCTGTTCGATGCGAGCACGGTGCCCTTCGTTATGTTGGTAATTATCATAATGCGCTAATTACGTGTCCTTATGGTTTACAGTAAACAGCCTCGCCCACGGCCCGACGTCTTGTATGGACGTCAGGCCGTGAAGGCGAGGCTGTTTTCGCCTCTATAGCAATTCAGCTATTTCTTTTGCAGCCTTGAAATGACCAGGGCCAGCTCCACGTCCGCAACAAGTATCAGGGCTAAAACAAATATCTGGTAAGTTTCCATCAACACACCTCCTCTCATGGTTATGGAAAAAGCTACTTAATAACGGACCCGACAAGGGTCTGGTATATCCTGATTACCGCCGGCCCCAGAAGCACGACCATGAGCGCCGGGAATATGAAGAACGCGAGCGGGAATATCAGTTTAATAGAGGTCTTGGCCGCGGCCTCCTCCGCCATCTGGCGCCTCTTTGTGCGGAGCGAGTCGGAGTGGACCCTGAGGGACCTCGCCAGGCTCGCGCCCAGCTTCTCCGTCTGGATGAGGAGCGCGGTAAGCGCCTTTATGTCGTCCACTCCGGTCCTGTTCCCGAGGTCCCTGAGCGCGTCTATGCGAGCTTTGCCGGCCCGTATCTCCTGGCTGACCGTCCTGAACTCCCCTGAGAGCACGTGCCTTGAAAACTGTTTTTCCTCACTTATCTTTATTATGGCGGCGTCAAGGCCGAGCCCGGCCTCGACACACACGGTCATCAGGTCGAGCACGTCGGGCAGGGAGTGGAATATATCTGTCTGCCTTTTTTTGAGCTTCTCGGTAAGCCAGACATTCGGCACCATAAGCCCCGCAATGAACCCGAGTATCCCGAGTACGGTGGCAAGGGTCGGGTCATGCCTTACGGAAATGGTGTAAAGGAAGAGTACCAGGAAGAACACCATCCCAAGCACCAACTTGAACCCTATGAATACCGCGAGGGCTCCGGTCTTCCTGTAGCCCGCCTGGACCAGCATACTCCTGTACTTGGACTGGGTGCCCAGGGAGACGGGCAGCGCGGAACTCATCGCGCCAACTGATTTCAGGATGCCTGATTCCTGCTGCCTGGACGTGTCCAGCATCAGGTCCTCGCCCCCGTGGGACGCCCTCGCGCCTGCCAGGTCTTCAAGGCGCTTCTCGACGTCCGTCTTCTTCGGGGAGAGGACGGAGAACAGCAGGTACGACACGACAATGACCAGTATGAACGTACCAAATACGGCTATCAGAATGGTGGACATCTGTCCCTCCGCAAGTTATATCTGGATCCTGACTATCTTCCTTATCACGAAGAACCCGATTATCTGAAGGAAGACAGCGGCCAAAAGCATGTATACGCCAACCCTGTTTTTTATCAGGATCATCAGGTATTCAGGGTTGATTATCCAGATTACCAGGGCAAGCACTATGGGCATAACGGTAAGTATATACCCGGACAGCCTGCCCTGAGCCGTGTATATCCTGAGCTGCCCCAGGATCTTGAACCGCTCTCTTATGGTTGTGCCTAGCTTGTCCAGTATCTCGGCCAGGTTGCCACCAGTCTCGCGCTGGATGTTCACCGCTGTCACGAAGAAGCTGAGGTCCAGGCTGTTGATACGCTCGGCCATGTTCTCGAGTGCTTCAGGCAGCGACAGGCCGAGGTTCTGCTCGTCGTATGCGACCTTGAATACCTTTGCGACCGGGTCCGGCATCTCCTGTGAGACGACCAGCATGGCGCTCGTGAAGGAGTGTCCCGCCCTGAGCGAGCGGGCGACCATGTCGAGTGCGTCAGGGAACTGTTCGGTGAACTTCCTGATGCGGACGAACTTCTTGTTGTAAAGGTATATCAGCGGTAGCGAGCTGAATATCGCCGCAGCCAGCAGGCCGACGACCACGCCCTTTTGCAGGGCGATGCCCATGAGCAGGCCGCCCATCGCCATCACGGCGACCAGCAGGGACAGTGTGCCCACTTTCATCTTTACGTCCGCCTGGTCGAGCAGCTTCTCCGCGTTCTTGGCGAACTGCGTCTTGAAGAGCATCTGGTTGAACCAGGGAATCTCGCTCAGGGTCTCCTCCTTCAGGATGGAGGGCATAACCTCATCAGACGGCTGTCTGAGCGCGATAACCCTGAGCCTCCTTTTCACCTCGCTCTTCGGGGATTCCTTGGCGGCCACGGAGGCGTAGTAAAGACCGAATACCACGACCACCACGACAAGGAACACAATCAGAGTTATCATCAGGATGTTCATGCGTCCCCCAGTTATTTCTCGAATATGTCGGTTGGAAGCTCCACACCCGATACCCTGAGCTTCTCCGCAAATTTCGGGCGCACACCTGTCGCCTTGAATTCTCCCAGTACCTTGCCGTCGGGCGACACCCCCATCTTCTCGTAAGTGAAGATGTCCTGCATGACTATAATACTGCTTTCCATGCCGGTGATCTCGGACATCTTTATGAGCTTCCTCGTCCCGTCCGAAAGCCTTGCCAACTGGAGGACGATGTTTATGGCGGACGACACCTGTTCTCTGATTGCCCTTTCGGGGAGGTCCATCCCAGCCATCAGCACCATGGTCTCAAGCCTCGCCAGGCCGTCTCTCGGAGAGTTGGCGTGTATAGTCGAGAGCGAGCCGTCGTGGCCCGTGTTCATGGCCTGTAGCATGTCGAGGGCCTCTCCGCCGCGGACCTCGCCGACTATTATGCGGTCGGGGCGCATCCTGAGCGAGTTCCTGACGAGTTCGCGCTGCGATACCGCGCCTGCGCCCTCGATGTTGGCAGGCCTCGTCTCGAGCCGCACCACGTGGTCCTGCTTCAGCTGTAGCTCCGCCGAGTCCTCGATGGATATTATCCTCTCGTCGAAGGGTATGTACTCGGACAGTATGTTGAGCAGTGTGGTCTTGCCGCTGCCGGTACCGCCCGATATGAGTATGTTCAGCCGCGCCTTCACAGCACCCTGGAGTATGGTGGCGATGTTGGGCGTGAGGGTCCCCATCGCGAGGATGTCGTTCATCTTCAGCGGGTCGACTCCGAACCGCCTTATGGACAGGGCGGGCCCGTCTATCGACAGGGGCGGGATTATCGCGTTGACGCGGGAGCCGTCCGGGAGCCTCGCATCGACCATCGGCGAGGACTCGTCTATCCTGCGCCCCACCTTGGATACTATGCGGTCGATTATCTGCATGAGGTGGGCGTCGTCCCTGAATACCACGTCCACCTTGTGGAGCTTGCCGAACCGCTCCACGTACACGGTATGGGAGTTGTTGACGAGTATGTCCGCTATGTCCGGGTCAGCGAGCAGCGGCTCGAGCGGCCCGAGGCCGAAGGTCTCGTGCTGTACGTCGATTATAAGCCGTTCACGTTCAGTCTGGCTTAGCGGTACGTTCTCCTTGCTGATTATGTCCGCAAGGACCATCCCTATCTCGTTTCGGAGCTGTGTCCGGCCAATGGCCTCGACGTTTGAAAGGTCGAGCCTTTCGATGAGCCGGCGGTGTATCCTCGACTTCAGCTCCTGGTAGGAATCGGCAAAGGCCTTTTCCCCGGGCCCTGCCGCAGTGACGGGTTCACCCGCCGTCTCTTGTTCCGGGGTCTTTCCTAATATCCTGTCTCGTAAGGCCATTTTACCCTCCACAAACTAATAGATGTCAAGCAAACGCTTCCGTACGGCTTTTCTTTGCCGTTCCCATAAGGTAATCGCGCGTCGTCTTTGCCAGGTCCCTGAACGATATGGTAATCTCCGAATGAGGAGACAGCATGGACAGGGGCAGGCCGCGGTTGATCGACATCATGACGTCGTTAAAGTCGTTTGGCAGATGCCAGAAGACCTTGTAGTTCAGCGTCTTCTCGGCGTCGTCTATTGATATCTCGCCTTTCCTCAGGTAGCGGTTGATGACGAGCTTGACCTTGTCCGTGCTGAAGCCCAGCCTCTCGAACACGTCGAGCCCCTTCTGGATATTCCTGATGGCAGGCAAGCTGAGCACCCCGACCAGAAGGACCATGTCGGAGCTGTCGAACGACGCAAGGTTCCTGTCGCCGTACCCCACCTCCGTGTCTACCACCACGTACGCGAACATGGTCTTCAGGAGTTCCAGCACCTCGCGCACCTGGCCGGGTGTTATGCTTTCGACCTCTTCCACCTTCTGCGGCTCAGCCAGCAGGTAGATGCCGGACGAGTGCTTGGAGAGCACCCCTTGCAGGAACGCGCGGTCGAGCCTCGTTATGTTGGTGGTCACGTCCGAGATGGTGTACTTGGTCTTCAGGTTCAGGAACATCGACGCGTCTCCGGCCTCGAGGTCAAGGTCCACCAGCACGACCGGCTTGTCGGTCGCCTGGTGCAGGCTTACCGCGAGGTTCGTAGCGACAGTGGTGTTGCCCATCCCACCCTTCGGGGAGAAGCAGGTTATTATCGAGCCGTTCTCGTTACCGGCCGGGACGGGCCTCTGGACCATCAGTCGGCCGACCTTCTTGAGCGCGTTTAGCAGGTCCTGGTCGTCCACGGGCCGGAGCAGGAACTCGGTCGCCCCGCTACGCATCGCGCGGAGTATATTATCCGACGAGCTGTCGGACGACGTTGCGAATATAACGAGGCCCGGCATCTGCTTCAGCATCCTCTCCATCGAGTCGAACGCCTGGCCGGGGTTCGAGTCGAGCTCCATGATGACTATCACCGGCTTTGTCCTTACGACCATGTCGAACCCGGACGGGAGGTCGGTGGACACGCCCGCAAGGACCACCTGGTCGACGGTCTTGAGGAAGCGCTCTATGTTCTTCCGAGACGCCTGCTCGCTGTCTATAAGTACTATCGAAAGGTTGGAGGACATAAAAATCGGGTTCCTTTCTTACTGTTATTTATCCGCTACGCCGTAACTGCACTGGCCGTACAGCCCCGTGCCGACAAGCCGTGGGAACGAGAACTGCATCTGTGCATTTTGTACTCCATCCATGAAGTCGCAGCCTCCGTGTGATGCGCTCGGTGCTGGCTGTATTATGTCGGTTAATGCGTGACCGTACATCGTGTTGCCGTCATTCGGGTCGAGCATTGCCTTGTTCTGGGCGTAAGTCGCGTCGTCGTTTCCGGCGTGCAGGCTGGGGAGGTTGTTTGAATACCCGTCCACCTCTATTGGCACGTATCCGACAATTGTCGCGAGCTTATTTACTGTATTGGCTGGTTCGTCGCCGCCATTGCCGCCTGTGTGTGTGCCGTCATACACCATCGCAACAAACCTTGTGCCCGCAGGGAAATAGTCTATCACCTTCTTCGAGCTGCCGGGTATGTTGTCGTTGTAGCTTAATGGGGGCTTGCTGGAGGTCTGGAAGTAATGGACTACCGCGTGCGGGCAGTTCGACGCCAGGCTTCCCTTGTAAGTGCTGGTAATAACCGCGAATCCGCTTTTCATTGGGTCGTTGTAATAGTAATAAGAACCTGCGGGCGTCCTCTGTACTTCATACACCGGTGTCGGTGGCAGCTTTGTCGAGGGATAGCCCTTGACGAGGTAATCGACGCCGGTAGTAGTTTTTTCGCTATCGTACGAAGGGTCGGTTGTGCTTGGCCCGTTGAAATAAGAACTGCATGACGACGAGCATCCGCCCGCGCCTGCGATTGCAGTATATATCTGCGGGGTAACCTTGCCGGTGACGCTTGAAACAGGCCCGCCGAAATAGTAGTCGCTTCTGTAGTCCATAGCTACGTAACCGTTAGGGTCCGCAGACCCCTGGTTGCTGTTTGCGTCACCGCCAAGTACAGCAAATGTATACCCGAAGGCCGGAGACGTCACGGTCTGCGCGACGCCTTGCGGCGCGACCTCTTTCTTGCGCACGAAGCTGCTTGGATATGTATGTACATTGTCCGCATAAGGACCGGCACCCGGCTTCTTAAAGATGT